>OGQT01000112.1_pt1 | contig 75519 bp, 86 predicted proteins | sample 1553261 | NCBI WGS metagenome assembly OGQT01 (sample SAMEA2579992, study PRJEB22360) | human gut metagenome | biome: human gut; feature: human-associated habitat; material: faeces | place: Denmark | collected 2008/2010
TAATATTATAATATATTATTCGAACAAGGTGTTACAAATTTATTATATCACAACAATTCAGTGTCTTGGCGAACTCATCACGCAGGAATATATACCGCCGTTCTTCCTCCGGATCATTTGCAAAAAACATTTTTGCGCCTTCAATATTGGTAGATTCATCATCCGATAACTCGCTGAAAAGGAGAGGAACTCCGAGTTTTGTGTTTGCGTGAGTCCACTTGTTGTAAAAGTTGATTTTATCCTGATTTAACCGCTCTGTAAAATCTTCGTGCTGCGGAATCTTTTTGGAAATGCCGAAAATTGCAGGAACCTGTTGGCCTTGCATAACCGTTTCAATCAGAGTTTCGTCAATTACTCCGGCAACTTTTTCAACAATCGTATGTATTTCTTCATCGGTAAGATCGTCAACCTCTTTGCCTACCGATTTTGCATAGCAATCAAGGCCGAGCATAACCGGTTCCCCGTACATTTTGAAAAACCGATCAATATATTCGCTCAGCTTGTTCGGGTCTGCGTAGATTTCAGAAATCTATTCGGAAAAATAATCCGCGTTGGCGTTCTCCAAAAAGTTTACCGGATGATCTTTGGAGTAGTTTTTCATCTTCCGTTTGACGCCGAGTTTTCGGAGATTGCCGAGCCAGTATTCACCGAAGATTTTCTTTGTGCGGACAAAGATTTTAGCCTGTTCGCCTTCGAATTTATACTTGCGATCCAGCTCCATGTTTGCCGTGAAGTCATTATTTTGAAAGAATGCGACTAATTCATCTTTTTGTTCGGGTGTAAGTTCAACTTTATTTGTCATCGATGTCCCTCAAATTAAATTCTTAATAACTTTCTCTGCTACACCTTGAATGGAAAGCACCGCAGGATAGATGTCCTTGTACTTCTTATTCTCAGGATGCAGATAAGGTCTTTTCATTGTCAAATTCTAATCGTTTCAGCGTGTTTCGGTTGTCGCTATCGAGTGCCACGATGATTTTTCCATAATCAGCAGTATTTGTCTTTCGAACAATCACAAAATCTCCATCGTCAATTCCGGCATCTGTCATGGATTCACCGTCAGCCAGTAAAACAAAATATTCGCCTTTGCCGAGCAAACTCGTAGGAAACTCAATGAAGCAATCATTCAATTCTTTTTCGGTTTGTGGCTCACCGCAGGGAATCGCCCCCGAAATCGGCAAACGAACGGTATTTTGTGACGTCAACTGTTCGATAAACTCTGTGATGATATTACTTCCTTTGTATTTGATAACGCCTTTCTCGTCCATATCCACAAGATATCGTTGCACCATAGGTCGGGAAATTCCTGTGCCTGCTTCAATCTCACGAATGGACGGTGTTCTCAAGTTTTCTTCAAAGAATGTATCCACATATTCAAGTATGGCTTTTGCTTTTTTGGGGTTTTTGGTACGCATAAGTATCCCTCTTTCTAAAAGAGACTATCGTCTCAAATAAATAATATCATAAATAATACGCTTTGCCAATCATTTTCCGATGCTTTTCGACAATCAACCTCAAGCAGCACGTAGAAACTTGGTCTTAGACCTGTCAAAGCGCTAATATTGCAGGAATATAGATTCGGGCATAAAGACATTGCAAAAATGCTCTCAAAAACAATATATAAGACCGTCTACTCAAAATGAGCAGGCGGTCTTCCCTTTACTCAGAGACGAGGTAATCGTCGGAGCCGTCGATGTACTTTTCATAATCAATACGAATTGACGTATTCTTACTATGATGATAACACATACGACCAGCCCACCCAAGAAAACAGATAGTTCCATCAGATTTTAATACCATAATATCATCCACTTGTCGATCAGTCGGCTTTACATTATCTCCATATGTTACGCCTTCCCGTTCAGCATCACTCATAAAGCGGTACTGAATTGCCTTGTTACGAAGAAGAATATAAACTTTCTTTTCGTTGTTGATGAGTTCTTTGATTGTTCGCATAATATCGCTCCTTAATAAATTATCACCTAAAGAGAGCGAAAAAAAGCAACCCTATCGTTACGACAGGATTGCAACATTAATCATATAACCCCATCGTTCAAGCTTTGGCACCTTGCCTTTCGGTAGGTTGTCGGCGGTCATAGGGCTTGTCCCTCGCGCACTCTTTATAGGTTATGTATATTATAGCATATGCAAATGGCAGTGTCAATTAAAACCTACGTACTTTTGGTTTATGTCCGAAGCGCTGTATTGGCCGAGCTGTTTAATCATCATTATCGCTGTATTTGATTTCAGACATATATCCTGCTGTTATTATACCGGCAGGCAGCGCGATAATTGCAATGCCCAAAACGGACGATAGCATTGTGACCAATCTTCCGATAACGGTTACCGGATATATATCCCCGTATCCGACCGTCGTAAGAGATACAGTCGCCCAATAGATGGCATCAAAAAAAGTATTGAACGAATCCGGCTCCACATTGTAAATAACCAACGCAGAAATCAAGATATAAGCAACTGCCAAAGAACCGACAGCGCTCAAAACCTTTCTCTGACTTTTAAACACATTAGCAATAATCTCAAAACTCTTTGAATATCTTAAAAACTTAAAGGTTCGTAATACTTTAAGTGTGCGCAGCAGTCTAAAGAGCTTTAGTAATTTAAACCCATTATTTAATACTGTTAAAGACGGTAGAATAGACAATAAATCGATAATTGCCATAGGTGTAATGGGATAGAGAAAAAACGATCCAATAGATTTTTCCAACTTCAAATCTGCCGTGATAAAGCGCAAAATATAGTCAATGATAAAAATCGAAACGCTGATATTACCAATCCACACAAACAAAGCATTCGATGTTTTGAAAGCAAGAGGGACAATGCTCACAATTATCGTCCCCATCATAATGAAATCATAAATTCTGCTTAATTTATTACCGCCATCGGACGGTTCTATAATTTTAAAAATAAACTTCCTTATATGGAAACTCCTAAACAACCATAAATAACTATGATAAAAAGTAATAGAATCTACTATGGCTCTTGCTAACACTCAACTCTGATAGACGGATTAGAATACATAATTACCGTATTCAAGCCTGATGTTGAAGATAGTTCAAGCTCACCATACAAACAAATAGGTATTTGTCTATTGTCCTTGAATCGCCTGTCAGTTCCGCCGGACTTATTCACATATTTCCAAGTTTGCCCCACAACCTGAGAATCTTTTGGGACGCCCTCACTCTCAATAAATCGAGTTGTATGCGATGAGCTGATAATATCACTGTAATTCAGTGCACCAATTTTACTTTTCTGCATTATAAACAATTTGTCAGGCAAGAAAATCAAGGTTTCTTTTTTTGCTTTGAAAGATGCAATTTCCAAGTTGGCTTTGAATGGGAAAGGAGGCTTCGTCGCTGCTTTGCAAGCGGTTCTATTTACTGTATTACTCGCCCCCGCAGCGTACTTTCTGTCAATTACCTTACTCGTCTGCATAATTCTCCATACTTTTGCGCACTTGGTAATCTCAATCATGGGCTTTATTCTGCCGTCAACAACAGCTTGCTGATCCGGTTCAATGCTGTAATCCAAATCAATTGTGCCTTTTGTTCGCACAAAAATTTTCAGGATTAAAAAAGCCAATGTAAACAAGAAAAATACCGGAAATCCAAAGCCTAAAATGGCTGTGACCCATAGACCGATATCAGCAAACTTATTAAGTTTTAGTGCTTTGCTTGCGGAAGCAAGCATATCTTCCAATCCCTCAGAAACCATTGCAGTCGCAACATTGTTGACAATATTCTGTGTATCATAATGATTGTTGTCAATAGATTGAACGGGTTGCTGTTGGGCTGGATTACTACCACGTCCCGAATTACCTCTGTTATTTTTTTCGGTCTCGTGAACATATGAAATTCCCGTACCGGGAATAGATGCTGTTCTGCGTGTAGTCCCTTTAGCTGTCTTGGTTATACGATAGCCTTTTACACCCTAACTTATAGCCAACACCCGATTTGCTCAGGTTAATTCTAAATCCTCCGCCCAAATTGATGCTTTTTCTATATCGAAAACCCATACCTTTCTCTCCTTTTACTCAAGATTGCTGACGGTTGAAAAACCGCTATTTTCGTTAAAGTCCATATTGTGCTTGAATTGAACAAGTGTATCTGACGGATCAATATAACCGAACTTTATTTTTGAAAGGCTCTGCCTATCAAAATCAACTGACACAATAGTTTTACCGTCTAATACGGCATGAACAATAGTATTCTTTATTGGAAGTAGGGCAAACATATCTCTTGCTATACGAATACAAACGCTACAGACATAATCCTGAAGGAGAAGATTGTACTCTATACAGCTTATTTTTCGCTTGGCTTCAGACAAAGCGTTAATGTTTATATTGAACTCAACTTCAATCTTCTTAGGATCATCAGTACCAAACTCGTAATTGCTCCCATATACGAGCAAATCATCAAGTGGGTTAACTTCATAAATCAACTGCAAGTATGAGTCAATATTACCGGCAAGAATTTTTGGAGCCATATTATGATAATAAGCCCACATTTGTTGATTATAGGTTTCATCAGGAGCAATAGGTGATACTAACACTTCAGTCCAATCAATCGAATCGTCGCTCGTTTTATGTATAGATTTAAGAGAATTCGTATCGAGTTGCTCAACTACTTCGGGTTCGATAGGAGTACTTAATTCATAGTTGCTCGGCACAGGAGCACCATAATTACTTTGAACCGGCGCAGAATAATCACTTCTTGAACTTTCACGGGGTTCATAGGTTATTGGTTCGGAATAGTATGTTGAAGTTTCTTGACGGGTTTCGGAAGTTCTCCTGCTGTTTTGTGCCTTTGCATTTTTAGTATCAACATAGTATAAACCTGTGCCAGGAATACCAATACTTGTTGTCACTCTACCACTTGTATGGTATGTTTTCCTAAATCCGGGTACACCCGTGCTTACAGACATCCCCGTTTTGCCAAAGTTGAGTTTCACGCCGGGTATAATTGAAATGCTTTTTCTAAAACGAAGTCCCACTTAAACACCTCCTAAAACAACACTTGCATCGTCAACAGAGCCGTTGTTTCTTGCCGCTTTGATCAATTCAACGCAGGCGTTTTCACTAAGTCCGTGTTCTTCAATGATTTCTTCCATTTGATCAACGCTTAAATAGTCGTGTATTCCATCGGAAGTAATCATTATTGGTGCAGTCAAAGGTTTAATATGACTTACCTTAACTTTGAACAAGTCAGAAGATCCTCCGCCAAAACAAGCAGTGATCTCGTTCTTTCGTTCAAAGGTTTTCGCATCCTCCGATGATAATTGACCGGTGGCAATAAGGTAATTCAAAGTTGTATCATCAGTCGTGAGTTGCTTGAGATACTTTCTGCTTTGTAATAGGTAAACACGAGTGTTACCTATACTGAATAACTGTGTATTGCTATCATCTATACACACACCTGACAATGTCGTTGCCATGCCTTTTTGTCCTGCAGTGGTTTCAGAAATTGCAAACAACTCATCGTTAATTGCCCTCAACAGATCAACACTGATCTCTTTCAAATGGCACAATTTATTTGACACAAAATGAGAAGCTATCGCTCCTGCATTATGGCCGCCAACGCCATCTGCAACCGCTAAAACACCGTCAGAAATCTCGGAAAATAGCGTTCCATTTGCAACGATTGTCTTTCCGATAATAATTCTATCTTCGTTTTCTGTTTTATTTAACCCTTTTTGGGTTACTGCTATAACATTCATAACTTAACCCTTCGTACACTCCAACGATGGTGGCGTTGCAATAATATCAATGTTATCAATAGTAACATTTGCATTATCGAAAATTTCATTATCAAACAAATATCTTGATAAAGGATTGATCAAAAGATTTTCAACAACATTACCAATACCACGACCGCCGTTTTGAAGATTATTCAACGCCTGCTCAGTAAGTGTTTCCACAGCACTATCTGCAATGGTCAATGCGATATGCTTTTCGGCAGACATATTCTTAATGATCTTATTTACCTGAGAGTTCAGAATAAGTTTTGCAACTTCAGGGCGGATATAGTCAAACACAACAATATTCTCACCAATTCTATTGAGAATCTCAGGGCGACCAAGTTGCAACTTGAAATAATCTTCAATTGCTTCACGAATACGCACAGACATTTCCTGATAAGGCATATCACTTGTAACATTGGCTTCACGTTGGCCATTTTCGTTCATAGTGAAGATTCCGAGATTACTTGTAAATATGATGATTGTTTCAGAAAAATAAACCGTATTTCCTTGTCCGTCCGTCATTCGACCGTCTTCAAGGATTTGCAAAAACTTATCCAAAATTGAAGGATGAGCTTTCTCAATCTCATCAAACAAAAGAATGGAGAACGGATTGTTTTTGACAGCGTTTGTTAATTGACCGCCTGCTTCATAGCCAACATATCCGGGAGGCGCTCCGAGTAGCTTTTGGTCACTATGGCTCTGTCCGTATTCACTCATATCAAAACGCTTACAGCAACTTTCATCACCAAACAATATTTCGGCAAGTGTCTTTGCTGTTTCAGTTTTACCTGTACCTGTAGGACCTGCAAAGAACAGAACACCTTTTGGTCTTGTGTGGGAAGAACCTTGAAGTCCCGACATTCCGGTAATTGCGCGTTTAATTACATCAAGAGTTTTCGTGATCGCATAATCCTGACCTTTAACACGGTTCTCGAAATCTGCTTTAGCATTTCTAATTTCCTCAAGATCAAGGCTTTTCCAAGGGTTCTCTCTAATGCCGTACTTATAGAGGTCTATAACATCGCACAAGTCCTTCATACGAATCTTTTCATTCTTACAAAGTCTGCGCAATCCGTTAATTTCTGTGAAGCTAAAGCCCTCAGTAAGAGCTACAAACTTATCTTGGATTTTCTCAAGCTCGTCCGGATGGTCATTATAGTAAGCACTATCTTCCATATACACTTCGCCTGCAAAAAAACTTGGGAAGTTAGGACTCTTTACCAATGCTTCTCGTTCCTCTTTGGAAGGAGCAGATAGCGTGATCATCTTCACGTTTGGATTCTGTAAATAGAACCAAGCAGGAATGTCGTTTGATTTATTGGTAATCAACACAAGGAGATTTTTCAAAATCCCATTGCTTTCTGTTTTGACATCCTTTGCATCGAGTGAAGCCTGCAAGAGAACTGTAAAACTATCAACTTCGCTCTGTTCCATATTATCGGGGGAAGTGATGTAGCGAGAAGCAAAATCCATTACAATAACGGTTGCTTCCTTGTTCTGTGAAAGAGTTTTACGAACAATATTAGATGCACCATCATTTTTGTTGCCACCCTTAAAGTCAGCCTTTATAAAGCCATGGCTTGCAGAAACCTCGGCAAGCTTGGCAAAGTTTTCGAGATAGCCTTCTTCGCAAGTATTATAAAAACCTCTCAAACTATCATAGAAAACAATGTTTTGGTATCCCATATCCTTGAAGTAGTAATGCAAATACTCGGGCAATCTTAAAATACTGCCTTTGGGCGTGCTTCCTTCTTCGGGATATTGATACGAATCTAAAACATTTCCTTCTAAAATTATCAACGGCTTGATCTTCGAGAAAATGCCAAGTTCTTTATGCCATTTTGATATGTAATCACTCATTGGTAATCCTCCATTCTAAACTCACTTAGGGGTTTAATTGGTATTGAATACTGTCTTGCTGCTTGCTGTATTTTGCTTCCGGGCAGACAGTATATCAAGGAAACGTTTTCAAGCCGACCATCTATCGTCGTATCTTTACCAAGAAACACACATACGACATTTCTTTGATTTCTTGAATAACTACTGTAGCCTTCTTCGAACACTTCTTTATCAACCTTGTTCATTCCACTTGGGAAAATTATTGTTGTAATAGATGTTCCGCCAAACGCTTTAAAACCAATTTCAGATAAGGATTCAGGTAAAGTAACTGAACGAATTTTTCTGCAACCACTAAAAGCCATATATTCTATCTTTTTTACCTGTCTACCTATGCTAATAGTTTCCATCTCACCACAACCATTGCAACATAAGCTTGGTATATTCTTTAATGCATTCGGGAAAGCAAGTTCAGTTAAGCCACTTTCAGCAAAACAGAATGAACCCATATATTCGAGAGTTTCGGGCAAATCAATTTTCTTCAAATTTTTGCAGCCTGAGAACGCTTCACCGAGTATCGCCTTTATGGATTTGGGGAGGATAACTTCGGAGATGGTTGCATTCATAAATGCTTTTTCTCCGATACTAATAACGGGTTGCCCATTAATTTCACGAGGAATAATAACACGATTTGTTTCAAATCCGTTATATGCGGTGATTCTCAGTCCCTTACCCGCAAATCGTTCTAATGCAGGATTCTTTTCTTGCCGCTTCCAAAAGGAGTTGGTTGTCATTCCCGTTTCAATTTCATAATTAAAGTAACGAGGATCATCAGGAAAATCATCAGAAAATGTTCCTACATTCCTCAATGCTTGCGAAATTTGGGCATCAACAGTATTTTTGGCTGCTCGTACATTATTGAGCGTTTCTCGTTCTTTATCAAAATCCAATTTCTCATCATCTGAAACTGAATTAAGCAGCTCAACCATTCGTAAAGACTTTTGGCGTGATTGAATAAAACTACCCATCTGCTCAGAAAGACTCATATTTTTTAGTGTTTCAAGAGTTTCTTCCAACACCTTGACCTTAGTTTCAAGCGTTTTTACTCTTTGCTCTAAATCATTCATTTCATCACTTCCTCATATATTAAAAATCAGGTCTATGTATTCCAACTGAAACAACACCGTCCGAAGTGAAAAAATTTTGAACTTTGTTGCTTTCTGTATTGAAATAGGTTCTATACTTGTCAGCTTTTGCCTCGTCTAATATGTGTACTTTCTGATTTGAAGAGCCTCGCAATAAAGAGTTGTCATTCAATTCTTCGATATATTCTCCGTCAATCAAAACGCTTATGTTAGAAAGCATTTCAGGAATAATATCATTTATCTTGTATCCGGTATAGACAATGATATCATCCGATATTTCTTTCAATAAATAAAGCAATCTTTGCAAGTCAGTTGCTTGAAACATTGGGTCGCCGCCTGTGATTGTGAACCCTTCTATATCGTGTTCTTTGGCGACAGATTTTACTAACTCAAAAACCGTTTCAGGCGTAGTCTTATATCGTTCTTGAAATTCCCATAGTTCAGGGTTGCTACATCCTTTACATCTACGAGGGCAACCACAGAACCATATCCCAACTCTTTTACCGGGTCCGAGAACTTCGACAGGATACAAAACTCTTGCTACATACATTGTCCGATCCTCACTAAGAAATAGGCGGCTTGTTCTTGACATTTACCGTTTATATTTGTTCCACCAAATCCGATTTCATCTCCGTCTTGAAGTATGGTTTTTTCCGTTATCTTTTTATTATTCACATAGGTAAAATTGGTGTTACTCAAATTTTCAATATACAATTCGTCATTCACTTTTGTAATCCGTGCATGAGATCTGCTTACATAACTCTTTACTGAAAGGTACTCGCTCATAGTATTTTCTCGACCAATAGTTATATCGTCGGTAGTCACTTTATAAGCGAATTTACCGTCAAGGCTACTCAACACAAAGGAAATGGTTTCCTCTTTTTCTTTCTCAGTATCGAGCGTAGGAGTAATATCAGATATATCTTCATTACAAGAATTGCACTTTCGGGCATTAGGTGCATTTTTCGCTCCGCACTCACACACTCTAACCATCTTTTTAGGGGTGGCTTCGGCTTGAGCTGCAGTATTTTCGGCAAGCATTCTTTCGGTTTCTTCATCAGTTATTTTCACTCCGGTAAGATCTGCTTCGCAGTTCATACACTCAAAAAGAGCTGGAGGATTTTTCGTCTTACAAGAAGGACAGATTTTGTATTTTTCCATATATTACTCCTTTCTCAAAGCCTTTCGCTTTGTTGTAGCTCGACGTTGTTTCTTTGTCTGCAAAGTTTCAGCTTTTTCAGTCATATTGTAGTCAGTAGTATTTATTATCTGTGCATACTCAGCACTTGGCGGCAGTAAGGAAATACGATCTGCAAGCACAATACCTTTTGCAAACAAACGCTTTTCAATTTCCTTAAAGTCATCACAGAATTGTTCCATCGATTCACACAAAACAGCGGTTTCGTGGTCGTTAGGAAGTCTATCAGTTGCATCAACACCGCCAAGTTCCATCGCTATTTTTCCATCGAAAGAATAAGTTACATTTACGGCTGTACCTTCTCCATAGGTATAAAGTTCATTTCGGAAATGCTTGCCGTTTTTCTTGGTGACTTCTCGACTACCAATTACTGTATAACCCATTTCTTCCATCACTTCATCCAAGCAGTCGCTTATATAAGCCTGCTCATCATCCGCATCAACCGAATCTTTGATTCGTTTGATCTCAGTCTTTAGAGCTTCAATTGAAGCGTTACAACACGGATACTCCTGCGCTACATAGAAATACAAATCACAAAGGGCAATATATTCTGCATAGAGTGTTTCAAATTGCTCGTGGCAAGCTTCATATTCATTCAAATACTGTCTGCATCGCTTAAGCAATGGGGAAACAGTAACAGAAGAATAATTTTTCAAAAAAGCTTCATTATCGATAGCATCCAAGTTGCTAATTGTTTTTTCAAGTTCGACGGTCAACTCAGCAGATAAGTTTACATTGCCTTTCATTTGAAGCAGTTGAACACGAATTTTATTTTTGTTTTCACTCATATCTGTTTGACTTGCAACTTCAATATCAGCAAATGATGTCTTAAAGCCTTTATCAATTTCAGCTCGTAATGTCGTTTGCAGTTCGATTTCATTTTGAGCAGAAATCCGGGACAATTCTGTTACAAGTTTTTCTGCTTTTTCAAGACTTTCCGCAACCGTTTTGGAGGTATTTTCGAGAGAAACCACATCATCGCTATTTGTTTTTGAAATGACGGGAGCAATTGGGGAAATTATACCCTCTAACTCTTTGATTTTATCTGCAAAGCCACCATCATTTCCAATGCGGCTCATTAGTTCACCGGATACTTGCTTTGCCGTGGAAAACATACTGCCGATCTGCATAAGCCTTTTATTGTATCTTCTAATGCTCTCAGAAGCGACAGATTTTCTACGCTCAAGCTCTCTTTGCTCGGCTAATATCCGTCTTTGCTCCGGTGTTAATGTATATCTTGAAGTTTTTGGTCCAGACATCGTATCTCCCCCTTTTTTATTGTGTCGTTCTATTCCATTTAGTTACGCTTAAATGTTCATACATTTCTACTGAAGAAGTGATGATGACATATTCATCGACTTCATAATATATTGCATACCAATAATCATCTTTTCCTTCTTGGTTGGTACTCTTTTCGCCGTTGCTTTCACCATATTCTATAATCCATCTGTTAAAAGATTTTTCCATAATATCATCTTCGCCAGTAGTGTAAAGCAACCATAGTGCTGATTGAATATCATCGCATGCTTTATAATCTGATAAGTAGTCGATTATTATGTTTTTGCCTTTCTCTGTCTTTGCTACTTCATAATATGAATTATTTTCGCCCCTCAAATCATAGCTAAACATATCCTTTATCAATGTCTGATTTTCAATATCTCTTTTGAAATTGTCATATGGTATGTTCTCGTTGTAACTTTTTATTGCTGATGTAGTAATCAACACGGCAAAAATTAGTATAGAGATAATAAGAATGGTGGACCATAGTTTAATAGCTTTTCTTTCTTTTTCTCGTTGAATTAGCTGTTCGTTGCATTCTTTTTTGATTTCACAAAAGTCGTTCCTATTCTGCACAGACTCTACTATTTCTAAATATTGAACACATTTTTCAGCGTTCCCTACAGTTCTGTACTTGTCAGCGAGTTGTACTATGCTTTGTTCAATATCACTAATCTCATTTACTATGGCTTTTCTTCTGTTAACAGCCTCCAAGCATGCTTTCATCTGTTTCTCATTTAAAACAGCGACTAAAAGTTGACAAAATTTGTGGGTTCTAATTGTTGAGTCCCGTTCAATGCCAAGCGTCCTAAGCTCTTTTAATCTGTTAATATAATCGGTAATGTTCCGAGATGTTTTTTATTTCGGCAGATTGTTTTTTTATGTTGAGTCGATTAGTAATTCCTCGCTTTGCTAACGATAAAGAATTTGCAGTCGGTTTACTGAGTTTCTTAATTAGAAGGCAACGCAAAATAATATCTGCCACAACTGCAACGAAAACAAGAAAACCATTTTCGGTGATAGGAGATGTATCCTGAACGATCAGAGCCGCTATCATTTCGATATTGCCCATAAAGGCGGCTATGACCAATATGATAAATACTATTGCCAAAAACTTTTCCATAAAACTACACCTAATTATCCTTGCAACCCTTGTCGCCAAGCATCTAATTCTTTTCTTTTGCCCAGAGCAATCAGCCACGCTTCAAGCTGCACATCCAAGGTATCATCATAATCGATCATTGAATGACAGAAATCTTCAAATTCCTCATAAGAGGAATCCAGCAACCCTTTCATATAAGCAGTAAGCTCTGACACACTCTTCAATCGCTTTTCACCAATTGCAAATAGTTTTTGACCGGAGAGCAAGTATGCCATTGTATAATAATTCATAATTGTATCGCGCTTGCTACGGTTTCCAACATTATGCGCAGTTTCAAGGGCTGAAGCGGCATCTGCCAAATTCTCATTTTTAGATTTTACTTTAGATAAATAGTTTGTGATCAGTTTATTTCCCAATATGCTATCCCAATATGAATAGTTGGACTTGTCATTTCTCCAAAGTCTTTCAAGCATATCACGACCTAATGCGGGCAATGATTCATAGGTCTGTCCCATCCAATAGAAACCGTTTAATTCAGGATAAATCTTATAAAGAAGATCCCAGAAGATAATATCATCTTTACCTGCTGTGCGAGTTGCTTCTTCTGCGTCCATACAATATCCTGCGATTTCCGGATTGAAGTTCTTGAAGAAAGACGAAAGCAAGCCACGATAAAGTTGCTTCTTTCCATCGTTCCAATTACTTGCAAGTGCAGTAATTAAAGAAGGAATATCCTTATACGCCTGACCTAAAAAAGTATAAGGAGGGATTGCTTTTTCTGCGCCGAAACCTGTACCCTCGCCGGGAATAACTTGCTTTTTGCCCTTGCACCAATTATCGACTTCTGTATAAGTCCATCTTCTGTTAGGATTATTCTTCTTATTACGGTTCGTAATATCAAAATATGTAACGGCAGAAATCAGGTCTTGCAGTTCTTGTGGCATATCTTTAGGGAACGGGATACGTTGCACCGCAGTGAATTGAGCAATTTCTTCTGCGTTCATATTTTTATAAGGGGTATATCCACAATAGAGTTCATAAAGCGTAATGCCGAAAGAATAATAGTCAGACTCCTCCAAAAACAGATTTCTAAAGGTTTCGGGAGCAGAGTATTCCGGTGTCATACCCGTTTTTGTAACCAAAACGGTATTTCCTTCCTCAACAACTGAGCTAATACCGAAATCAATAATTGCTACACTTTTATTGTCGTCCAATAGCATTATGTTAGACGGTTTTAAGTCTTTATGGATAATATCGTTTTGATGCAGCACTCTAAGTGCTTCGTTAATGCAGGGAATAATTGTTTTCTTCAATTCATCAAAAGAGAACTTTTTGCCCAGCAAACTTCCGTTTTTATAATACGGAAGCACTTCAAAAGGACGGTCGTTATATATACCGGTATCAAATAATTTTGCCACATACGGTGAATCAATGGACTTTAATACTGTTATGACCTCCGGTTTAACAGCACGTTGCCGCCTATAAACTTTAGCAATATACTCTGCGCCATTGTATTTGCACACATAAAGGTCTGCTTCGCCTGTTGATGCACTCAAAGGCTCTACAATTTCATATTTCCCTGCAAGGACGGTTCCTGCGGACAAATTTGCCGTAGCCGTCACGATATTGGGATTGATTGCCGTTTCTTGTCCAACTTCAGAATTGATAACTGTAGAATTAACATTAGGATTAAGTTGTGTTGTATTGTTCATTTTTTCTCCTTTTCTTAAACATTAGCTAACCACTTAAGGTCGTTCAAAATGTCGTTTCTTCCTTTACTAAAAGGCATGAGTTCTTTTGCTGTCAAGCTATTATAGATAACATTGAAAAATTGCTGACACACTCTTTCCCCAAATTTTGAGTGGTATTTACGCAGCTCTTCATAATATCGTTCCAGCCTATTTTTCACTATCATTTGATAGTTTGCTTCATATGCTTTAGCACCGGTACAAGATAAAAAAGCTTTAAGCTCTATTTGAAATTCTGAAGTCTCATCAATTGGTCGTTCGCTTCTTTGACAGTGAGCAATACTTTTTGAGCGTAATAGTTGTGCTACTGTCATATGATCAACAACAGACGATATATTGATTCCATCAACATCGCAACCTAAAAAGTCAAACAGTGCTAATTTTCTCTTTTGGCGTTGTGATGCATAATAAAGATTACTAAGTAATCTATGGAATTTGACAATATATTCGTGGTGGTGCTGTCGTTCTCTCTGTTCTATCTTTTTTGAGTCACTATTTCGTCGAACAGGGATTGCAACGTTTCCAAAGGCAATTTTCTTAGTTCCTCTTTTAAGTGTTCAATCTGCATACTAATCTCCAATAATCTGTGCTTTGCCATCAATAATACGAATCTTGAAATTATCCTCCAAATATTTAATGGCCGCATCGGTTTTCGCTTTAATTTTAGGACCTTTTCGCTCAAATCCAAAAACACGTGCACATTCGGATGCCAAGTCTTCTTCCGTAATGCCGAAGGAGTTGCTGATAATCCGAATCATTGCTAACGCCACTTCCTCTGTGCTTATAAACTCCATTGGGCGCGGTGTATCATATTCTCCCGGAATGCGTACAGTAATCGGAGACAAGGGTAGTTCTCTAATGAACTTGTCACTATCGATAACAACCCGACCACTCAATTTTTTAGAAATAGCTTCATCAATAGTCTTTCTAACGCCCTCCGTAGCCTTGCCGGTCGTAAAAGAAGGTCCCAAACGCTTATACAGCAGTTCCATATGCATAGGCTGTTCTACGCTGACGATATAAAGAATGTTCTCACTGATTCGGGTCAAATTATCGTGTGAACCGGAATGCTCGGTATCCCACCAATAGGCTTCTTTGTAATAAGCAAAACCATACGGATTTTGAGTGGACATTTTTTCAATTGGCTTAACAGCTTCAGTTGCTATTGCATCGATGGATACACCCGTATCATTTTCATTGCTTTGCTTAACTGTGTGGGTAGCATTTCCGTTTTTATCGAAAACAGATTGGATAAAACTAATTAATGCTTCACCCTCTGATTTCGGATTGCGACACCATTCAGTGGACCATACACGATACAGATTCCAACCCATATTTTCAAGTACTGTTCTTCTTAAATGGTCTCTGTCGCGAGCAGTTTTAGCCTGAACATAAGATATACCGTCACATTCAATACCTGCAATGAATTCGCCGTCAACGTCCGGATTTTCGATCGCTATATCAATTTTATAATCTGAACATCCTACTTGTTTTTGAACTTTATATCCATTGTTCTCCAAAAATTCGGCAACAAAATTACAGAACTCGTCAACAGTTTCAAATGCTTCTTCTTTTTCTGCCGGTTTTAATACGCTTGAGCCTTTTCTTGCAAATTCAATATAAGAGCGAAGCATGCGAACACCATCGGAGTTTGTTCTGTTAATATCAATATCAGAGGGAAGAATAGAACCGACCAACTTCACATTGCATTTGGCTCTGGTAATGGCAACGTTTAAGCGTCGTTCACCGCCCGCATGCCCAAGTGGTCCAAAGCGCATATACATTTTTCCGTTTTTATCTTTTGCATAGCAAATACTGAAGATAATAGTGTCCCGCTCATCTCCCTGAACATTTTCAAGATTCTTAACAAAGAAAGGCTCATCTTTAGATTCGTCAAAGAACCATTCATATTGCGGCATTCTTTCTCTGAAATCAATAATAGCGTTTTCAATAGCGGTTTGCTGTTTTTCGCTAAAAGCAATAATTCCAAGAGAACGATCAGGATGCTTTTGAATATGTTCAAGGACTAACATTACACATTTTTGCGCTTCTCTGATATTGCAGTTTTTACCGCCGCCTTCATAGCATCCGTTTTCCACATAGATGTACTCAACACCCATATCAGGAACCTTCGTAATACTGTTTGGGAAGGTAATAAGCTCGTTCTTGTATATTTCTCTGTTGGAAAAAGCGATTAGACTTTCGTGCTTGCTTCGGTAATGCCACAACAATGTTCTGTTAGGCAATACCGATGCCGCTTCTTCTAAAATAGAATCAGATACTACTTCACTGTAATCTTCTTCATCACTTATATCATAATCACCGTCGAAATTATTTGTAGTGGCTGAAAAGAAATTTGTAGGAGGCAACTGCTTACTATCACCGGCAATGATAACTTGTGAACCTCTGAAAATTGCTCCTATAGCATCTTCGGGAAAAATCTGCGAGGCTTCATCAAAAATCACCAAATCAAAATGATACGCTTCTGTTTCCAAGAAATAGGATACCGAAAGCGGCGACATCATAAGACAAGGCTTGAGTTTCATTAGAAGATTGGGTATTAGCCTAAAGAGTTTTCTAAGCGGCATTATATTTCTCTTTTTACTAAGTTCTTTATTGAGAATTGCAACTTCATCGGTAGCTTTGAGCATACGGTGCGTAGATGGTAAATTCTCTATAAGTTTTTCTCTGATTCGCATTTGGGCAATAAGCAATTGCAGATCATCCAGTTCGATGAACTTTTTGATGCGTTCATCATGCGTATTTCTTCTAAAACGGCGCAATGAGGCAGACTTGTCGCAAACTGCTCCAAGCCACATATGATAAAAACCTTTCAAGAAAATTCTCTCAATACTCGTAAATAGTTCTGCATCTTCTATTTTTCTGATAAAGTCGGAAAGTCCGTTATTTTCGCAATCCTCCTTTGCCTCCGTATAATCAATCCAGCCTTCAAGGATATCGATATTTTCAAGACAGCCACTGATTTTTTCGGCGAGCGATTTTATCGCCATCATATCAAGCCGGGTATCAGTAGAGAACTGTGATTGCACCCATTCAAACGAACCTAATCCGGCATTATAGATATCTAATATCTTTGTAGAAAGCACCTTATAGTTTTGCTTTCTATTTGCCGGCACATTGATTGTAGGGCATAACACTTCGTATAATGCGGACTGCTTTATATCCGCAAGTTTTTTCAGCGAATCAACAATATTATCCCAATCGGTAGTTAAATCTGTATACAAGAAATCAAATTGTTTTATATAGGTTGTAGAGAAAGAGGAAATCAAATTTTTTGTATCCACATATGAATTCAACTTTTCAATAGCATCATATATGCTATCTACTGGCTCATCACCATTATGCAAATACGAAATAAGTAAGTTTTTATGCTCAGATAGCTCACTGATTTTTGCTATGTAAGCATTTATTTCAGTAACGGCACTATCGGAATCAAAATCAGCAGAATCAAGATTAATGGAAAGCTGAGAGTTTGACACGATATCTCTTGCTTGAGCAAAAGATGTCATGACTGTCGACAATAGTGACTCCAAGGATTCAATTTGCGCCTTGTGGTCAACGGACAATAATTCAATTAGGCAGGCAGGAATGCCCTTAACCGGTAGCTGTAAAAGCTTTTCGACGATACCGATTGCTGCTAGCACCAAGTCCCAATCGGAAGCAATGCCGGTGTAATATGTAGCGAGAGCACGAGATAATTCTTCAATCTTGTCATCAAACCAAGCCTTTTTCTCGTGGTATGTCTTTAAAGAATTCAATAGATCTACCGCAACCTCGTCGGGTAGCTTTTTTAAAATCTTCTTGGATAATGCTTGAATTTGTTTTTTGTCTTGCCAATATTGCGAATTAAACACTTTAAATATGCTTGTGTAATCTGTTTTATAGCGCAACAATATCGGAGAATAATCTAAGGATAAAACATCAGATTCCCATTCGCCTAATATTTTTTCTTTATTTATTTTTAACTGGTCTGCTGTTGTTTTAGCTTCATTAACTAATGCTTTTATTTCACCTATGTCGGTTGCAAACCAATTCTGTTGAAGAATTATATTGTTTTGAATCGACGCAAGCAAATCAGCTATGATTTGTTGGTTATTTGTATTTGATATAAATGTCGTACCCAGCAGGTTGTTGATTGCTGAAAACGCTCTGTTTGCCGACATTAATTTGTCTTTCAACGATGTAAGAGTTCCTAAAATCTCAGCGGCTCCTTTAACATAATAGTCAGGAGATTCCTCTGTAATCAAAGGCATGCTAACAAAGCCGTTTGCAATTACCAACAGCTTTTCTTTCCATCCGTTATAGTCATATTCATATATCCCATTATCGAAAACTTGCGCTATCTCTTCTTGCAAAGCGAAAAGCTTGCTATAAAGTTGTTTAGCTTCTTCCGCTGTGGAAATAGCTTGCGGTATATCAAAATCAGCAACCCATTCAATTGGTACATCGGGGATTTTGCTGATTTTCAGCAATATATCTGCCAATGTGGGAAAAGTTGAGTAATTAAGCGCACTTAGAAGATCTGTACTTTCAAAAACAGAATTAGCCATTTCTATAAGCGATAGCAAGTTTGCACGAAGCGCCTCTAACTCTGCACGCATTTTTTTGGAATATTCATATCCCGACATGCGAGAAGAAAGCCCATCCCAAGGATTGTTTTTAATAAAGTTATTCAAACGATTTAAGGACAATGAATATTCATTTAATGTGTTCAAATATGATTGCAGCTTTGCTTGAGATACACCTAAAGGATTCTCAATAGAAAAAGTAACGGTTGGAGCATCATTAACTTCTTCCAGTTTGCTATAAACTTCGTAACAGCTTATGTTTAATTCCGGGTTCAGTTTATGAAGTTCAGAGGCATATTGGTTTAACTCTTGACGAATTGTCAAAAGTTCTTCCAAGTTAGTTATAGCCGTATCTTTTACCCGTGTTTGCTTCAGTTTGAGGTTGGCGCCGATTTGTTCAAGGATTTCTTTCTTATTAGCCTTATAGCTGTGAAGCGGCAAACAAAAATCGGCTAAATGCGCATCCTGCAATCTGCGGTATACCACTTGCAAAGCAGCCATTTTTTCCGATACAAACAAGACCTTTTTGCCATCAGCCAAGGCTTCCGAAATGATATTCGTAATAGTTTGACTCTTTCCTGTCCCGGGAGGGCCTTGCATAACAAAACTGATGTTATTCTTTGAATAAAGAATAGCATCTTGCTGACTTGAATCAGCACTCATAACCTGATAACAATCCTGTGTTCTAATCGAATCAAGATCAAACGAACGAAGTTCTTCAGGAATATCGTTCGCTTCAGCAGAATCTCCGGACATTGCTCGAATAACAGGATTTTTCTTGATTCGCTCCTCATTCCTAAGCAAATCGTTATACATCGTAATCTTGAGGAAAGAAAGCAACCCCAAGCTTACTTCTCTGATAATTTTCCATCCTCTTTGATCGGCAATTTCTTCAAGACTTTGTAGGTAATCGCTCAGTGTGTCTTTATCTACATCGAAATGAGGCAGTTCAATTCCATATTCAGTTTTAAAATAATATTCCAATGTGGGATTCACTACAATATCATCTTCGTGCTTCGAAAGTGTATATGGCGAATTCAGTGCTTCTAAAGCCAATACAGCAGGCACCAGTATTAAGGGTGATTTAATCCATTGAGCAGAGGCCCCTTTGCCGTCTTTCCATTCGATGAATCCGAAAGACAGGTAAAGTATATTGGTACCCTGTTCTTCAAGAGCAAGTCGGGATTTTGAACGCATGTTTTTCAAAGTGCGTTGACGTTCTAATACACTTCCTTCTGCTTTGATGTCACCTATTGTAACCGGTAATGGAGCAGATAAGTTTTCTAACAAGGATAAAATAGAAAAAACACGAATATCTGTTTCTCTGTCAACTGCACGTTGAAATGTTAAAGTTTCCTCGTTCAATGCAAGTCTGTTAAAAAGCTCGTCAAAAGAAGGCTCTACCAACTTAATAGTAGTCCTTTTCGTTTCACGGTAATTGATCATTTTGTTTCGCTTGCCGAGGTCAAGTAGTTGATGCTCCCAATATTCAAGCTTTTTATCCAATAAATTCGCTGACATAGCAATACCTCAATTAGAAACAGTTATTTTGTTACTTCATTAACTTCCATAATATCATCAACTTTACACTCAAGGCATCTGCATATTTTAGCAAGAGTATCAGTCGTTACCGCCTCATCCTTGCTTAGTTTTCTCATGGCATGTTGAGTTAAATCTGCTGCTGCCTGAAGGTCTTTTTTCTTCATATTCTTGTCAATCAGCAATTTCCACAATTTTTTATAAGATACTGCCATAGTAATAATTCCTTCCTACATTATTTGACAAATTGCAACAATACTAATATATTATAGCACATTCAAATAGAAGAAGCAACAATAATTGCGATATTTCACAAATAAGTAGCAACATTAATACATTAATAATGTAAATACACCGCCAAGAGAACAGCAAAAAATAAAGAATATGTTTGCTTTCTATATTTGTCAAACAATTTGGTTTTTACAAACCAAAAGCGGAGCCGAAGCTCCGCTTTTTCTTAGCAGAATATTAGTTCTGCGTTTACCACATTTGTCACTCTTGATTTGATACTGTTCATTCTGCCAATCCATTCCATATGGTTATCGACTTTAAGTTGTTCGGTGATGCCCTCAATCTCGGCGTACTGTTTCATTAGCAGTTCGAACATCTCCTATGCATCTTGATCGATATCAGTTAGGTACTGTTCAAGTGTTCCATTCATCCGCATGACATTGATTACAGTTGGGCTGTGCTTTTTCAAGTAAGCATAGTGCCGCTGTCCCCAAACACCTATGTTCTTCACAAATTCATCTTTCATACTCTCACACTCACTTTCTTTGACGGTGATTTAATGATTTTGACAAGCAAATCATCCACATCCTCGGTCGGTTTGTTTTGCTCAATATACATTGTTCTTGCGGCATTGACACAACCGATGAGCAGGCGGTGCTCAAAATCATCAAGGGTTACTTTGTGCTTAACATCTTGAACTTTCATAATGCAAAATCCTCCTTTGCAAGTACATTGTACCGCAAAAGAGAATTAGTGAAAAATGTGCGTTTTTTGAAATATGATTGTACGTTCCGGTGTGTTTGTTAAATTTCTTATGAACATCCGCACCATATCGAGTATTCATAACCAACCTGAGAGTTGGATGTGGACACTCGATTTCTTTTTGCCTACATTTTGCATCTTCTTGTATGTATGAGCAGGGATTACCCTGCTCTTTTTGTTATGCCGGTAAAGCATTCGGGACATATTCAACGGCAACGCCTTTTCGGGTTTCCTCACGGTAATTGTGCCGTCTTGCAAGACTCGGCAGTTCCAGATACCCTACAAACTTATAGTGTATCTTTATCATCTGCTTGCGGTTTTTGCCGGTGCCCGTGACCTCGTACACATCAATGCGGTCAATGAGTTCCTGCAAGAGAGGTGCTGTGAGCTTATCCATCTGCATGAATTTCCGAACAGCGGCAATGAACTTTTCTTTCCCGAGCTGCATTTCATCCACTTCCGACAGGCGTTTACGGTATGCGAAGATTTTCTCTTTCAGTTCTAATCGTTCGGTTTCGTACTTTTGAGAAAACCGCATAAACATCTCGTCACTCAGTTTGCCCGCTACATTGTCCTCATAGCACTTGATATACAGCTCCGACACCTGCTCACTGCGCATAAGACATTTTTGTAGCTCGCTCTCAAGATGCTTTTTCTCTTTGAAAATGTCGGCATTGGTTTTGTCGGCAAGCAGCGTTGCAAAGTCTTCCTCGTTATCACAAAGACATTTTGACAGCCTGCGAAGCTCTAATGTTACCACCTGCTCAATGGCGTCAGCTCTCAAATAATGCGTGGAGGAACAGGTGCCTCGGTTTCCGTGGTAATTGCCGCACATAAAGAACGGAATATCCTCTTTATCATGCTTGATGTTAAACCACAGCTTTTAGCACTGGAGATTTTCGGAGACCATCACTTTATGCAAAGCGGCAGATATATTTCAGTGAAGAAGAATGCAAAAAGCGTAACTGGAACCGTGGCAAAGAGGCTTAATTTCGATAGCTATTATAGTTTTATCTTGACCGATTTTTTCGAAGGTCTACATTACGGGCATTATCCCCGCAAATGCGAAATCTGCGACAAGTATTTCCTTATGCAGAGCGCAAGGCGGCAAAAATACTGCTCTTACGGCATTGCGCCTAAGCTGTATCGGGGTAAGAAGATTACTTGCCGAAAATATGCCGCCGTCTTGAACCGCAAGGAAAAGGCGGAGAACGATCCTATCGTATCGCTGTATAACCGCCGATGTGGTGCCATTCGTACAGAGGTTGGCAGATGTACAATATCAAAAGCTTTTGGTGAAGCGGCGAAACATCTTGCAAAGGAACATAAGCTGCGAGCGTTGGCGGACGATCAATATGCAAAAACACAGTACAAAAAAGATATGAGTCGAGAAGCGTTATACGCCGAAGTGGACAGGAATTTGAAGTAAAAGAAGGTGTGTGCCGGTGAAAAACGAAAAGTGGACAGAAGATTTGTATTTATTCCGTATGAAACCGGCACCGCCGAAGAAAGACGATTTACAGGAATATATTGCTTTATACTGCCCTGAAAAGGACGAAAAGTATATCAACAGTTTTTTTCATTATTACGAGCCAAGGATAAACACAATCATTATGCAAACCGTGCTGTAAAACGCTATGCAAGGGCATTTTGCCGATTTGAAGCAAGCATATGTTTTCGGTATCTACAAGGCATTGCAGAAATACGATATTTCCACCGGAGTGCCGTTTCTTATCTTTAAAGAGCACTATGTCAAAAACGAGATTGAAAAATACATCAGCACCATGCGACAAGGTTATTCCGTACAGAGCGTGGACGAATACCGAACGCTCAGAAAGGCAATGGCGCTGAAAGTATGAGTATAAATTTGACGAAGAAACGATAACCATAATCGCCGCCGAAATCGGGAAAAGCGTCAAGGACACCAAAGAAATTATCCGTGCCGGAATTGACAGCACACACTATACCGATTTTCACCGTAAATACGCCGACGAGGACGGTGAAAGCACATACAGAGATATATGGTTGTATCTTTGTAACCGCATAAAATGAAACAGCCCCGATGAGACAGACAAAAATCTGAAACTCATCAGGGCTGTTTGTGTTTTGTTTATGGTATGACAGAAAATCGCAATATTTTGCGAAACAATAACAAAATGTAGATAAACTCTCTTGTGTTTGTGATGTGAATGTAGTATAATAAAGTAAATACTACTTGCGAGGTGCTGAAAAATGTCTTTAACGGTCAGTTACAACAAGCTTTGGAAGCTGCTTGTCGATAAAAAAATGAGCAAGGCTGATCTGCGCAGGGCTGTGGAGATTTCTCCGAACACGATGACAAAACTTCGCCGCGACGAAGAGGTTTCTATGACTGTTCTGAAACGGATATGCGAATATCTAGAGTGCAATATCGGTGATATCTGCGATTTTATTCCGGCTTCAAAATCGGAGGTGAACTCCTGATGACAGAACAGCTTTTGCTGGAATGTGAGCAATTTATCCGAAACGGTGGCCTCCTTACCGGTTCATCCTTTGGGAGGATAGAAATACCCTTCTGCAAGATGATGGATATCGATACCGATGACGCAGAACAGTATTTACAGCAACACAGGGAGAATACTTTCGCGGAGCAGATGTTTGCCTTTATTGACCGTACCGGACAGAAAGACAGCGATATCTATAAAAAAGCCATGATTGACCGGCGGTTGTTTTCCAAGATACGGTCGAACAAAAAATATATACCTGCCAAGAGAACGGTAATCGCTTTGTGTCTTGCATTGGAATTATCAAGAGAGGATGCAGATAAACTTCTTTCCTCTGCCGGATACAGTTTATCCCGTGCCGACGATTTTGATCTTGTGATTGCCTTTTGCATTGAAAAGAAAATATTTAATTTCTTTGACATTAACGAGGCGCTTTTTCATTTCGGTTTTGAGCCGTTTTGAAAAAGAAAAAGCCGCCGTCGGAAAACGGCAGCCGAGTATCATTTTGAGTCCGCGGATTTATCATCCGATGTGTTCAGGTTATCGAGCGCATATTGAAGGCATTGCACAACGATTTTATTCATGGAAGTGTTGTACTCGCCGGCAAGGCGGTCAAGCTGCTCCACAATATTTACAGGAATACGAAATGTTTTATTGACGGATTCAAAACCCTTTTCAAGTTCAAGCATGATAAATCTCACCTCTCTGCATATTATTATGCACTCTATTTAGAAATAAATATACAAGCAGTTTATCTTGCAATACGCTTGCAGATTGGACTCTAATAATGTATAATGATATTTGAAGAAGTGTAACTATCACTGAGTTTCAAAAAATGTCGCCGCTGCGGCGACCAAATTACAGACGGAATAGTTTAAAATGGATTTCAGAACAGGAGGCGGCATTGCTATGGGAAAACCAAAGAAATTAAGAAAGCTGATCAAAGCGGCGAAAATGGGAAAGCCCTGCGATATGTACCGACTTGGTATTTGCTTTGAAACAGGAAATATGACTGAGAAAGACTTAACGAAAGCCGCCGAATGGATCTCCGCAGCGGCTGAGACCGGATATGCTCCGGCACTTGATTGGATAAAGGATTATTCTTTTGACGATAACGCTTTGATTCAGGCAGAAAGCTGAGGGAATGTATGAAACGTCTGAAATACAACGAAATTTTTGACAAAGTGGATCTTTATGAAGGGCTTGAAAAAGACACGCTGACAATGCGGCTTGAGGGAAATATCAGCGAGGACTGCCCGTCCGATATGCACAGATATGATATCTCTTTCCCTGCCGAAGTCGGAGAATACACAGTCGATTTTTCACCCTATATTCCGAAGCGCAGGTACATTCTGAAAATAAACAGCGTCGGTCAGAACAACATAAGCATAACCTTTAACGGAAACGACTACACCCTGCACGAAGGGATCAACTTTCTTTTTGACATAAGGAAGTCTCAGGCGTCATACGACGGCCCGTGGTTTACGGGCGTGGATGAATGGCAGGCCGTATGGGTGAAATAAGATACAGTGAGGTGGCGACGTGAAAGGTATTAAGCTGAAAATATCAAAACCAACGGATAAGCTTCCCATAGGTTCAAGTAAGCTGTTTGGCAATCCCGATGTGTGGAACGGCTTTGAATGGCCGTACATAGAAGATAACGGCGAAAAGTACGACTTGACCTTTATGTGTCAGATTGACTGTGCCGAGGCAGAAGGCTTTGATGAAAGCGGACTGCTTCCGAAAACGGGAATCCTATATTTCTTTTATGACCTTGATACAATGCCCGAAGTACCGGATGAAAAATCGTCACGGGTTCTTTGGTACAACGGCGAATTATCGGCCCTGCATGAAATGATACTAACCGATGAGGACGGCAACAGTCTGGCGTTTTCCGAGCAGAGAATCGATTTTGATGTGACAGATACGGATGAAAAATCATCTTCTCTTCTTCTCGGAGATATGACGCAAAGCTGTGATTTTATAAACAATCGTCTGCCGCTTTTGCGTATCGGCTCGCTTGAAACGGAGGATGCTGCTGTGAATTTTACGGGCAAAGGGGCTCTCTGCTTTTTTATAGCCCCCGACAAACTGAAAGCGCTTGATTTCTCCGATGTGAGGATCATGCAGATTCCGTCACTTGTGTGACGGAAGAACGATTAAGACATATGAATTGGAGGAAAGTGTGATGATCTTTAATCGTAAAAAAGAGGATTTGAACAATAAGAAAAAATCGGATGCCATCTTCGAAGAGGGTGAAAGACTGTGGGAGAACAAAGAATATGAAAAAGCCGTTGAGTATTACAAAAAGGCGGCCGAGCTTGGGCATACAAAGAGTATGCTGTTTCTCGCTTATGCTTATCGATTCGGAGAGGGAACGGCGGAGAATTCGGAAAAGGCTCTTTCGTGGTATAAAAAAGCATACGCCGCGGGTGACAAGGTTGCAGCCGGATGCATCGGTGCCATGTATCATTACGAAGAGGTAAGCGGAGCAACTGACGGCGAGATACTCCGTCTCCTTTTAGAGGGTGCAGCCGCAGACAGCAAAAAAGCACTTATCCCCCTCACAGAGCGATATTATTATACACAGTATAACAACGAAAATTCAAAGCTTGCCGCCTATTTTGCCTATCGTGCGTATGCCGCAGACGACATATACGGTTGCTATTATATGGGGTTGTTCTATTATGAAGGAGAGTATTTCCCCGAGGTTCCCGCGTACGCCAAGTTCTATCTCGAAAAATTTATAGGTTTAGGCGGAGATATACCCGATGCGAAGGAAATGCTTGAGAGCGACGAGCTGAAAAAGGTGACCGCGGCGGAACCGACGGTGAAGCCCTTTGATGACCCCTTGCCCGGCGACTTCTTTGACTGTGAGGACCCGACAAAACTTTTCCTGCGCGGACGGGATTTGGTAAAAGGATACGATGAGGATGAGAATCCCGTGATGCAGGATATTGAAACCGGTATGGAGCTTCTTCTGAAAGCTGCAAAGCAGGGGCATAGCCAAGCGCAAGCTGTAGTCGGAACCCATTACCGTCAAACCGACAGACCGTGCCCGACATTTTTCGACGACGGAGGTCTTGACTCTTACAGAAGTGATCCGGAACAGTATTTGTTTTGGCTGAAAAGTGCGGCGGATAAGGGTTTCATCCCGGCGATAGAGGTGTTGATTCCGTGCTTTAGGTACGGCGCAGACGGCATAGAGAAGAACAATCAGCTTGCCGAAAAATACAGTGCTTTACGCCTGCGTCTCACCGGCGAACCGTATGACGATTCGGAGGATGAGAAAGCTTATACCGGCGATGATGTGTTGATCAAGTACATAGGCGGAGACTCCTACCGCGGTGCGGCGGTCGGCGGCGTGCGCGAGGGATTCGGCGCATATTTCTATGCCGATGACGGGTATTACCGCGGCACTTTTCATCAGGGTGTCTTTCATGGCTACGGGATTCGTGAATACGGAGACGGACATACATACAAAGGGATGTGGAAAAACGACACAAAAAACGGATATGGCGAGTATACTTTTTCCGACGGTCGCAGTTATTTCGGCTGGTGGAAGGATGACTGCTTTCAGGGCTTTGGCTGCATGACATTGTCCGGCGGTGAGGTGTATGTGGGTGAGTATGAAAACCACAAAGAAAACGGGATTTTTCTTTATAACCGGGGAAACAAATGGAGTGGTTATAAAGCGGCAGATGGTAAAGTGATCGGCAGTTCTGCCGGGCGCTGGATCGCTTACAAAGACGGATCAGAGTATTGTGGCCCGATCATTGAAAGACGCCGCGGCAATACGATTTACCGCATAAAGGAGGGCTTCGGTGAATACCGTTTTCCGGACGACGACTCAGAATGTCCGAGTGATCGCTACATGGGACAATTCAAGGATGATATGCCGTACGGGACGGGAATTCGGCTTTATACCTCTCCCGAAACCGATATGCCAATCATCATGGCAAGTAACGATTTTCGCGGCGATATCATTCCGCGCGGTCATTTCCAAAGCGTTTGCGGGATAAAAGATCCCTCCGGAAACTGTGATTTCTTTCTCTACTATGTCGGCGAATGCAAGGATTCCGTCTGCTACGGCAGAGGCGTCATGTATGTTATCGGAACTACCGAACGAAGCAGGTATACCCCCTATGGAGTGAAAGGCGGAAGCATTATTTACTGTGATACCTTCCGCGAACATCCGGATGGACCGGCAACGGTAATCAACCGCTACGAGGAGGAGCTTCACGGAAGATTTGTTGACGGAATGTTTGAACAGTACAAATAAAAGAATATCATCAAAAAAGGAAGGTGCGCCATGCAACCTGAAACCGCATTAAAGCTGTGTGCCGCAGTAGAAATCCTGATCGTTGCGGTCAGTGTTCTCCTCGCGGTATGGAAACGGAATAATCTGAAAAGCGTTATCCGCACCCTCGGTGTGGGCGTGTTTTTGTCGCTGGTGGTGATGGTGCTGCCGTATTACATCGGCGGCAGAAGTCCCTATGCCTTTTGGCTGTCGGTGTTCAACGCCATGTGCGCCATGTTAATGAATGCCGATCCGGTGGAAATACTGGAAAGCATCGGCGCCGTTCAGGTAAGCTTTGTTTCGGTCTATCGGGCGGTACTGCTGTTTCTGTTCATTTTAGCTCCGCTGTTTACGGTCGGTATTACGCTGTCCTTCTTCTCGGAGCGGTTCACAAGGCTGCTCTACCGACTTCGTTCGGTATTTCGGGATTCCTATTTATTCTCGGCTGTAAACGAACGCACCGTCTGCCTTGCGGAGAATATTGCCGAAAAGAAACGGAAACCGCTGATTCTGTTTGCGATTTCCGGCAGTACGGAGGATGAAAGCGCCGAACTGCTATCCCGAATCAAAAAGCTCGGCGGGTATGTGCTGACTGGGGATATTTCCTCTGTCCGGCATAACATCCGCCGCAAACGCCATTATTATCTGTTGGATTTTGACGGCAGTATCAATCTGGAAAACGGTCTGCGGCTCTTTGAAAAATACAACGATGTGGCAAGTGATACTCTGTATATGTGGCTTTATACCAAGGATGAAACGGCTTCGGTCATCTTTGATTATCTGTACGAAAAATTTCATGTGCAGCTTATTAACGAAGAACAGCTTATCGCCCGGCAGCTTGTGCGGGACTTTCCGCTGTATAAAGCCGTGACGGGAAACAGACTGTCGGTACTGCTTGTCGGCGCGGGAAATATCGGGCTGGAAATTCTGCGCACCGTCACATGGTGCGGGCAGTTGGGTGACGGAATACGGACGGAGATTCATGTCATCGACCGCGACGGCGACCGGGCAAAGGCATTGCTGGCCAAAAGCTCGCCGCAGCTTGCCGAAAGGTTCAGCATACAGTTTTATACCGCGGATACGGAAACCGACAGCTTTCCGAAGGTGCTGTCCGATATCTCTCCCGATTACATCATTGTGTCGCTGGGAGAGGAAAAGCGCAATATCCGCACCGGACTGTATCTGCGGCGGTTTTACGGGCTGAACGGCGACAAACCGTTTATACATATTCTGATGGACAAAACGGCAACCGAGGAACTGCTTCTGCCGTATTTGTGCCTTTCAGATTGGAAAATATCCGCCGACCGGCAGAGATATACGGAGCAAAAGCTGTGCTCCTTTGCACTGTTGCCCTTCGGCAGCTATGAGAAGACCTACGGACATATCCTGACTGCCGATTCACTTGACTATTGGTTGGCGGTTGCGGTCAATGCCGTGCGTATAGGCATTACCGAAATCAACGAAACACATACACCTGCGCTGCTCAAAAGTCTGTACAATCAGGTGGAGTATTACAAAAACTACGCGGGCGCGTATGCTGTTTCTCTGCCCTATAAGCTGTATCTGATGGGGCTTGAGCTTGTTGATGACGGAGGAGGCGACCTCTCTGTTATGGAAGAAACATTGCCGGCATTTGAGGATCTCCTTCTGAGACAGGAGGCCTTGCGCTTTGAAGCGTTTATGCGCGCGTCCGGCTGGACGGATTTGCCGCTTGACTGCGTTCATGATGGCATTTACCAGGATAAATTAAAAAAGTGCCACGCTCGACTTTCTGCGGAAAGCACCAAAAAACTGTCCGATATTACGGGACGGAATTTTGATGCGGAGGATCGGCAGAACCTATACCGTATCCCGCAGATTTTGCGTCTTGCGGGGGAACTGTCCGGGAAGAAACTTTCGGTACGAAAAGCGATGGAAACCGAAACGAAGGATATGTGACAGTCATAAAACTACCGTTAAGGAGAAAAACCTATGAGCATATGTGACGAGTTAAAAAAACAGGCGGAGCAGACATACGCCGAAGGAATCGACAAATCCATCGAAACAGCGGCGGCGTGCTTTCGGCTTTGCGCAGAAGGCTTATCCCGATTTTCCGATGACGGCGGAGGAAGCTACCCGATACAGGATATTTCACTGCTCATTGCCTGCTCGGCGGTGTCGGGCGGCTGGAACAGCGTAAGCTCCGCCGACAGAGAGCGTATGTCTGAAAGACTGAAGCTGTATGTGTCAAACATCAACAGGCTGTGCGACGATCTGCCACTTGCGCTGACCGTTCCCGGTTATGCGAATATCGGGCGGAATCTCATGTCGCCGCCGCAGATAACGGCGTTTACCGAACATCTGACGCGCCTGTTCCAAACGCTTGACGAGCATGAAAAAATGGCGGTCGTCACGATGCACTATTTGATGCTGTATGCTGTGTTTGAAAGGTGGCCGCAGGTGGATGTGCTGAAAGACGCCTATGAAAATGCCTCCGTTCAGCCGGAGGACACCTACGAGCCGCCCGAGAGCAATTCGGCAGGCATTCCGTTATCGCATACATACGCCGCCCCCGCACAACCGACAGCGGCGGCGATTGCCCGATATGAGTGCAACGCAAAGCGCCGCTGGCGGCCGCTGAAAATTTACCTTATTGTAACGGGACTGTTTATTGCGTTGGTGCTTGGGTTATATTTTTACGCCGCACCTCCGTTTTCTGAAGGTCAGGAGATTGTGGTAAAGGATATCACCGGACAGTCGGTGAAAATGCTGCCCGATTCTGAGCCTGTGGAGCTTGCCTTGGTGGGGCTGACGGATTATAACGGCGTTGTCCGCCTGTTTTACGGAATGATAACAGGCATTGTGGTGTACCGAATAGTGTCAATCATCGCCGTGTTTATCATAAATTTACTTTATCGAAGGAGAAATGCAAAAAAAGCTGCTGCTTTAAGGGCAGGCAATTATATACCGTAATCAGAAGGAGGATGGGTATGTTCAAAAAAGTCATTACACTATTATTCGGCACAGCGTTTATGGTAGTGCTGATGCTTGCGGCAGGAGGAATCTATCTCCTTCCCGAAAATTTCATGGGTGCATATATGTATGCCGATGTGTGGAACGCCGTGGGCGGGCTGTTCAGCCTGATGCTGGTTCCCGGCTTTGTGGTGGGCTATGCCGCCTGTCAGAGCCGAATCCTCGGTGCAGTCTGGTTTATCGGCTTTGTCGTATTGGGATTTATCAGCGGGATCAGCATTTGGTGGATCGTCACGGCTGTGTTGCTCATCCTTTCCTACATATTCTGTATCAGCGAGAATGTCGGCGATTATGATGACCTCGACACCTACGACAAGCTCTGTGTGCTGATCCCCGCCTTCGGGGCACTGCAGTTTATCGACCGCTTCGGGCTGGAAGGCTTTTTCGGCGTGATAGGAAAAATTCTTTCTGTTCTCGCTATCATTTTGAATTTTGCGCTGATGTTTGCCCTTTGGATCGTGCCGAAGGACGAAGCCTCGGCGTTTGGTACGGTTATCATGCAGATCAAGACTTTCGGCAGTACGCTGTTCGGCGTCGTCTTTATCTTCGTTTTCCTGCCGCTGTTTTCGGTTTACAGTGCGAAATATTCCTTTACTAAGCCGGGGCTTGCCAAAGTGCTTGCCTGTATTTTCGGCGGCTACGACATTATGCGCGGTGCATTTGTAACTATGCCGGCTTTGCTCGGTGGATTTAATTTGTCTATGGACACCTCCATGGAGGGTGCAAGTCCGATTTTTAACAATATGTTCGGCATTGAGGCGTGCTTCCTTATGTCGATGCTGCTCGGCGGAATCCTTTGTGTTAAGACTGCCTTTGGTAAAAAGCTGGGTATGGTCGCACAATTCTGTCTGACAAAGGACGGCACGGCATCACTGCGCTGTCTGATGATGGCGGCGCTTTCAACCGTGCTTGTATTCAGCATAGCCCCCGCCGCAATCTCTATTGCGTGGCTCGCCGCTGTTGTCGTACTGATGATTGTATTCATCATACTTAATAAAAGTTACTCGAAATATGTATACAAAGGCAAGGTCAAGCACTGCTGCAAATACTGCGGCAAGGTTGTACGCCTTTCCTTAAATGAAGAATTTGAAACCGATTCTAAAACGGTTTTGGTCGATAAGGAAGGGTACGCCACAGTGTCGGATTGTACTTGCCATGATTGCAGAGTGAGTGGGTGATGAACAAAAAAATCGACAAATATGAGAGCAGTGAGAGAATTGACACAGACAGTGCTTTGCTCGGTTCCGACGCAAAATATACTTTTGAAGTGCTGAGCGACAAAACCGATTCAAACGACTACAAGCTCAGGCTCTACACAAACGGCAGAATGACTGCCATATAAGGAGGTCAAAAATATGACAGAACAAAAGAAAAAGCGAATCATTGAGCTTGAAAAAGAGCTTTCATATCTTGTAAACGATTCAATGACGTTAGAGGAGAAGCTGAAAAGCCTCTTGGACGCGTATTGGGAGGCGAGTCATTCCGGCTACGGCTATGAAGAGCTTCGGGCTATGGGCTACTCCGACTACGAGGCAAGAAGGCTGATACGAGAGGCAAACGGCAAAATAAGCCCTGTATAAAGAATAATATAGTGCATATAAATTTAAAAGGAGTTAATTAGCATGAACGATATTGAATTATTTAACGAAGGATTGAAGATGATTGATGTTGATACAACAAAAGCATTTGAATATTTCTCAAAATCGGCGGAGGCGGGCAATGCGGATGCTATGTACTATCTCGGTTTGATATATGAATTGGGAGACGGCGCCAAAATGAATGTAAACAAAGCGCTTGAATGGTTTGAAAAAGCAAGAGCGGCAGGAAATGACCTGGCAGCAAGTAACATCGGTGAGTTATATTATAACGGACATGTTGACGGGCTGGCTCCTGACATCGACCGGGCTTTTCCCTATTTATTAAGAGCGGCACACGACGACATAATTGATTCCATGTTTCCGCTTTCGGGAATCTATCTTTTTGGCACAGATAAGATACCTATCAATTACCGTCTTGCGGCCTATTGGGCTTTAAGGGGCTTGGAATCAGGGCATACGAAATGCTGGTACTTAATTGCCATAATGTATGAGCACGGTATGTTTTTTGAAAAAAATCTGGCATATGCAAAGTATTGTTATAAGCAGGCTCTGCCCGATATGGAAGCCGCCAAAACCGAGCTCAATGACAGAAGGTATCTGTTGGTTGTTCCACGCAAGCCGAATTTAATGAAATTTGATGACACAACAGAGGACTTCTTTGCAGATGAGTTGCCGCCAGAACTTGACGAACAGGCAAGAGCGATTATTTTCGAAAAAATGAATTTTCTATAAACAATCAGATATAACGGAGGCATTGTAATGTTAAATGATAAACTTGAACGAATCGAAGAGCTTGAAAAAGAGCTTTCCTATCTTGTAAACGACTCAATGACATTAGAGGAGAAGCTGAAAAGCCTCTCGGACGCATATTGGGAGGCGAGTCATTCCGGCTACGGCGACGCTATGGCAAACAAGCTGATGTGCGGCGAAGAGGATGAGCAGACACTCCGCTGGGAGAAAAACTGCAAGAACAAATACAAAATCGACGCACTCTTTGACCTGCTTAGTGAGCTAAAGAAAGAGGGTGATAGCGGATGTTGACCTGCCCCTATTGCGGCTCATCCCGTTTGCAAACAACTGGAGGAGAGACTACGGAAATCCCTTTGACCGCAGAAAAGAAAAAACAATCTGCCTTGACTGCGGCAGAACGGTCGCGACAGAGCCGGATTTAGCGGACCTGTTTCAACGCGTGATCTGCATCGAAATGACGGCTGAGGGCGGCGGACTTGTCCGAAAGGCAAAGGCGGAATTTGCCTTTCAGGACGGTGAATACGATTTAAGCCGTCTCGAATACCCGCTTTGCCGATATAAGCGCTTAAAAATCAGCAAAGATACAGCAGACCTCGGCGGCGAGATTTTTGTAAGCATTACCGATGTGCCGTATGAAACAACAAGACAATATATCGCTTACGCTCCCGATAATCGACCGGAGGCGGAAACGGTGAAGATCAAAATTTATTCAAAAGGAGAGATTTAATTTATGGGACGATGTGCAAGATGTGGGATGCCTATGCCCGGAGATGTAATTGGAGCAGTTTGCTTAAACTGTCAACAGAAAATGGCGTCTCAACGCAGCGGAAGCAGGGAAAACAAAACGGCAGGCAGATCTCAGGCACCTTTACAACCGGGATATACCCTGTCTTCCGATGAATACGGTAATACGGTAAAGACCTATGCCAACGGTACACAAACTGTCTATACTCCAAAACAGGTCAAGCGCAGCTTTTGGCGAACTATTATAATCCTGATCCTTTTAGTGGCGGGAGTGTTTGTGGGAATAAAGTATTATTCCTATTCTAAAAATGAAAGCAACCTGCTTGCACCGTTTGAAATTACGCAGACGGAATCGGGTGACGGTTCGAATGTCATAAGCACCGCGCTTTCGGGAAGCAATACATATGAAATCTACCAATTGAACGTTTCTCCAAAGAAAGAGGGCTTTGTATCTAACCTTTTCGGCTCGTCAAAAGGCTTTGCCTCTGCCTCAAATTTTACCGTAGACGGCAAAACAGTGCTCAACTACTATTTCAGCGGTTATGATTTTGGCACGGGGCTTGAGGGCGAGTTTTATCTCACGGATATAAACGGCAAACGGGCACTCATTGATGATGATCACTGCAAGGTCTATATGGAAGGCTCGGAGTTTTTCGGCAAACATATCGAAAAATTGGAGGCGTTTAATCCGGCTGCGGTATTAAAACCTCTTACCGAAAAGGTATCGGGCGGCGAATACGGCATCAATTCGAAGTATTATGTCCTGAAAAAGGACGGCGTATCTTTAAGCTGCTCTGGGGACGGCAACCGCGTCAACGCCCTTGATGAAAGCGGAGAAGAAAGACTCAGCTATAAGGTGCAATACTATGAATCCTCTATGGACAAATTACCGAATTATTCGAAATATAAAATTGTAGAGTAAATACAGACCGAAAGGAGAGTTACTATGGGACTGTTTGGAATAATGTCATACGATGAAGCAATGGAAACACTGATTGAAGGAACCGCTTCAAAATCGGTTTTGGAAAAAGCGTATAAAAGGATAAGAAAAAACGAATACGACAAAAGCATCGGACGAATAGCTCTGCATTATTGTTTTGGAGAACTATATGGGTTAGGTATCGAAAAGCTGGAAACATCTGCTGTGGAACGGATTTTCGGCGCTGTTTGGGCTTCAGTTTACAAAGGGGATTTTGATGAAGAAACCCTGCAGCTCGTTGAAAGGCTGTTGAAGCAAAAGCCTGATTTTAATCGGCAGGCAAATGATACCGCATTAAATATGCAGGCTGATCATAAGGCTTATAAATACGCTGTTGTATATCTCATTTTTGCGTATTTGTACGGATACGGATTTGAGCCTAATATCGAGAAAGCAGAAGAATATGCCGAAAAGTCCGAAGCGCTCGGAGATGAATATGCGGCTGTATGGAAGGCCCGCATCGAAGCCGTAAAAAACGGAAAATAAATGTCGCTGCGGCGGCGACCAAACGATCTACATGATGTGCTATTATTATGGTGTAAAGGAGGAGCGCATATGAAACCCGAAACGGTGCTTGGAATAAAATACAGAGAAGAACCCACGGCAAAATTGCAGGAATGGCTAAAGGAATATGCTGCCATTGCGGCGGAGTTTCCGGGTGCGGAGGATTTGGCACAAAGGCTCTCAAAACGCGCCGAAAAAGCCGGTGAGCTCATTACCGAGCGAAATAGGCCGGAGCCGCCCTCATCGTCGCACGATGATATGTATTATATTGAGATGGCAAAGATCATGGACGATATGGAAGCATCGTTCGACGGCGATTTTCCGCTGGGAAACGAAGCCGACGCGAGCTTTGCAGGCTGTTATTTTTCGGTTCTCGAACTTGCGGAAATACAATGCGGACTGCATCATCTGATCGTCGCCGGGAGCTTTAACGGATATAACTTCGATGTGCTGGTACGAAAGGGATTTCTTGCCGAATTATATGAGGACTGGCCGGAGGCGGTACGCTGCTATGAGGGCGTATCGACAAGCAAGAGCGTACAGGAGCGTGAAGACGAATGTCGCCGCAAAATGGCGATTGAAGGCAAACGGTGTTATGAAAAGGCGCTTGCATTTATGGAAAGCGGCGAGTGGAACGAGGTGTTCGCACCATTGAATCGAGCCGCCGATATGGGTAATCCCGACGCCATGGTTGATTTAGCCCTTGCCCGTGTATACGGTCAGTACGGCTGCGCAAAGGATTTGCAGGAAGCCCTCACGCTTCTGCGTGCAGCGGCGAAGAAGGACAACGCCCGCGCCTGCTTTGCGTTATGTCATTTACACGACAGCGGCGTATACGAGGTGCAAGCCGCCGAAGCCAAGGAAATGTGCGAAAAGGCGGCAGGGCTCGGAGATGAAAAGGCAAAAGCGCGGCTTGCAGACGGCTTTGACCTCCGCCCGATCCGTGAAATTTTGCAGGAGCAGATCGACAAAGGCAACATTGACGCCCTTTGGCAGATGGCACAGTTATGTAAAAAGGAAAATGATGAAACCGGTGCCACCGGGTGGTTTAACAAAGCCATTGAAGCGTGGCAGCGGTTTATCTTGACAAAAACGGCGGCTTTTACAATAAAGAACTGGCAAGACAGTATCTTCGCCGTGCCGCCGACGGCGGAAGTGTTCAGGCGATTATCGGCCTTGCCGATTCGGAGCTTGCAGACACAGATATCCCGTTTTGGCAGCAGGCGGCACAGCTTCGGAATTTGGAATATTCCGAAAAACAGCCAAAGAGAAAAATCAGGGAGCAGCACAAAAAACAGATGGCGTGGTATCGTCTTGCCGCCGAAGCAGGCGATACCGACGCGATGAACGCTCTGGGTATGGCGTATCATCTCGGCTACCCCGAAACCCGTGACGACCGTGAAGCGTTTTTGTGGGCTTCCCGTGCGGCAGATGCGGGCGACGGCTCGGCAATGTATCAGACGGCGCATTTGTATGAAAACGGCTTTGGCACGGACAGGGATATTGACGCGGCACTTCTCCTCTACACCGAAGCCGCCGAACAGGGCGTGCGCTCGGCTATGATAAGGCTTTATGAGATATACACCGAAGGTCTTTTACACATTCAGCCGGACGGTAAAAAAGCGGCGCATTATCTGTGGCTTTCCGGCGAGGGACGGGACTAAAGGAGGCACAAATAAAATGAAACTGAAAATCAAGGAAACAGCTTGGGGCATTAACCGAGTGGCGGGAGGCTACCGTGAAAGAGTTACCGCCGATTTATGTTTCCCCTGTGAAGTCGGGAAGATCCCCGATTTCGGAAAAGGCAAGCGGCATTTTACCGTAGACGAGGTAACAGAAAACAGTATCAGCCTTTCGGTACACTGTGCCGATCCGAAATATAACAAAACATGGACAATAAACAAGGGTGAAGAAATAACCTATCGGCCGCGCTCCTTTGACGGCGGGTATTTCTATGAATTTAAACTGATTTAGGAGGTACGGCTATGAATGCGATCGGAATTAAAATAAAAAAGGCGGATGGAAATCACGACCCCTGTACCAGTAAGTTTTTCGGTGCGCCGGTACTTCCCGATGGGTGGCCGGAAATGTTTTCCGAGGACATTATCTTCTTTGGGCAGATACGGCTTTCGGATATCGCAGAGCTTGACACGGAAAACAAGCTGCCGCATACGGGCTATCTTTATCTTTTCCTCGATATTGAGATGTATCCCTATCAGGCGATGGCGTATTATTATGACGGCGAGCCGAATGTAGTTGTGGATGATTTCAACGAAGCGGAAGTGCAGTTTGCTCATTTGAACGAGGATTGGCTCATGAGCTTTGAGCCTGCCGATGAAGATTTTGACGGAACCCGTTTGTTCGGTGTTCCCTCCTCCAGCTATGAAACGGACGAGGAACTGCTGCTGCAATTCGATCCGCTGGCAGAAAGCACCGGCTTTCTCGACAATATCGACGGCTACGCCTATTTCTTCTTCGGCGAGGGCAGGGATCGCATTAACGGTATCCGCTTCGGCATTGACCGTTCATAAAAGGGAGTTTATATATGGAACGGTATTTTACAAAAGGCAGCAGGATCCCGCTGCAAAACGGGCAGTCGGCAGAGGTGATTGCAAAACTCGGCGAGGGCGGGCAAGGCACGGTATACCGTGTGCGTATCGGCGGAAAAGAATATGCGCTGAAATGGTATCATAAAGGCGCCTTGCAGAATCCCCGCCGATTTTATCAGAATCTTGAAAACAATATCCGGCAGGGTGCGCCTTCCCCCACCTTTCTGTGGCCCGAATTTCTGACAAAGGAAAGGGACGGCAGCTTTGGCTATGTCATGAAGCTGCGCCCGTCAAATTACAGGGAGTTTTCGGATTTTCTGCTGGCAAAGGTGCATTTTTCCTCTCTGTCGGCGGCGGCTAATGCGGCGCTGAATATCACCAACGGCTTTCGGGAGCTGCACCGAAAAGGCTTTTCCTATCAGGATATGAACGACGGAAACTTCTTTCTTGATCCCGAAACCGGCGAGGCACTCATCTGCGACAACGACAATGTGGCACCCTACGGAGAGAGCCTCGGCATTGCCGGGAAAGCACGGTATATGGCGCCGGAGGTGGTGCGGAATATCAAGCGCCCGGATGTCATGAGCGACCGATTTTCTCTGGCGGTTGTGCTGTTCCGCCTTTTGTTTCTCGATCACCCGCTGGAGGGGAAGCGTGTGGTGGAGCACCCTTGCCTGACAGAGGAATTGGAGCTGAAATTTTATGGCAAAGAGCCGGTATTTATTTATGATAAAACGGATGATTCCAACCGCCCGGTACACGGCATCCATGCGAACGCTTTGCGCTTTTGGCCGGTGTATCCCAAATTCATTCGTGAGCAGTTTTTGAAAGCATTTTCCAAGAACGCTATGAATGGGCAGGAGCCCCGCCCTACCGATAACGATTGGCAAATCGTCTTTACACAGCTTCGGGACTGCATCGTGAAATGTCCTTGCGGTGGGGAAACATTCCTGAATCTTGACGGCGACAGCTTATGTATAAATTGCGGCCTGAAAATTCCGAGACCGCCTGTGTTATTATCGCAGAACCGCTACAAGGTTGCCTTATTCCCCGGCATGAAGCTCTATCGGTGCCACACCGACCGGGACAGCGACGATTTCAGAGAAATCACAGGCGAGGTTATACGCAATCCTAAAAATCCGGCCATATGGGGGCTTCGCAATCTCAGCGATGAGGCTTGGCAGGCCGAAACCAAGGACGGCAATGTAAAAACAATCGGCAAAAACGAGGTACTGGTCGCAACAAAAACAAAACAGATTCATTTCCCGAACTGTATCGCGACCGTCGAATAAGGAGGCTTTTAAAATGGCAAATATATATGAAGGCGCGGTGGAGGTTTCCCGCAGAACCATGACGCTTTTCTTTATTGTTGATGCATCAGGCAGTATGGACGGAGCAAAAATGGGAACACTTAACTCTGCAATTGAAGAAGTCATTCCCGAAATACGAAAAATATCCGGTGAAAATGCCGACGCGGCAATCAAAATCGCTGTGCTGGAATTTTCAAGCGGTACAAGATGGATCACGCCTGCGCCGATGGACGCGGAGGACTTTACATGGAGCTTTCTGACGGCGGACGGACTGACCGATTTCGGTGAGGCTTGCAAGCAACTCAACGAAAAACTGTCCCGTAAAGCCTTTATGGGCAATGTGGCCGGTTCCTTTGCACCCGCTATTTTTCTGCTGTCAGACGGCGAGCCGACCGATGAATATGCATCATCCCTCGCAAAGCTCAAAGAGAATAACTGGTTCAAAAAGGCCATCAAGGTAGCGGTCGCCATCGGCGAGGATGCGAACCGTGATGTACTTGCCGAATTCACAGGTAATAAAGAAGCGGTGCTTACCGTGCATACGCCGGAAGCGCTCACCAAAATGATTCGTTTCGTTTCGGTTACTGCATCCCAAATCGGATCAAAGTCCAGCGGTGTCGGCAAAGGCGGCGTGGACGAAGCCGCAAACAAGCAGGATGAGATGATTGACAAAATAAGCGAGGTAAAAGCCGCCGAGCCGGATGACGACGGTGATCTGGAATGGTGACGGACTATCGGGCTTTCCATTTGACAGTCATCGGTGCCTCGCATATCAAAAACGGCACGGTCTGTCAGGACTGTTCGCAAAGCTGTGAAAAGACGGAATGCCGCCTTGTTGTTGTGTGCGACGGTCATGGCGGCGCAGATTATTTCCGCTCCGACAGAGGGAGCAAATTGGCAGCCGTTGCCTTTATGGACTGTATGGAAAATCCCGATCTAATAGCGGCGCTTTCTGCGGCGGCTGCGGAAAAGCAACGGCAATCCCGAATGGAACAACTGATCAAAAGCATAATCGCTCGTTGGAACAGCCTTGTCGAGCAGGATATGAGGCAACATCCTTTTGATGAAGATGAGCTAAGCGGCGTATCAGAAAAGGCGCGGCGCAGATATGAGGCAGGAGAACGGCTGCAAGCCGCATACGGCACAACGCTTATCGGCGCAGTATTGGCAGAAAACTTCTGGCTGGGACTGCAGATCGGCGATGGAAAGTGCGTGACCGTATCGGAAACCGGTGAATTTGCACAGCCGATTCCGTGGGACGAGGAATGTTTTTTGAATGTCACCACCTCTCTTTGCGACGAAAATGCTGCCAAAGAATTTCGGTTTTGCTTCAGCCACACCTTGCCCGCCGCTGTATTTATCGGCAGCGACGGAATTGACGATTGCTTTGCCGGTGATGAAAGGCTGTATGATTTTTACCGCGTGACGCTGAAATCTTTTGCGGAGACGGATGAGGAAACCGCCATAGCACAATTAAAGGAGTATCTGCCGACTCTTTCCGAAAAAGGCAGCGGTGATGATATGTCGGTGGGCATTCTCGTCAACACAGACCTTGTCTGTAAGAGCGAATCGGTGTACAGGAAATAACAGAATAAAAATAAGTCGAGGTGTGAAATGAACGATAACGGCTCCAAGTTTTATTATTCCCGTCTGACGGACGGTGAGAAAAATCTATATGATCGGATATGCGAAGCGCTTCTTCGCTTTGAACCGGCGTTATCACTTCACGCCGGTATGGGCAAAGCGTTTACGGTAGACACGGGGAAGATTATGACCGCCGTACTGTTTGACAATCCGGTTTTCTTCTATCTCAATCGACATCGGGTAATCGTCAAGCAAACGCCAATGTATATTCAGTTGATTTTTCAGTACGACTACACGAAGGAAGAAGCCGAACAGCTATGGGCAGAGGTAGAAAGGAAAGTAGATCTATTTATAAAAAACCGCATAAAGCCGGATATGAGTCCGCTTGCCAAGCAGCTCAGTGTGCATAATTTTCTGTATTCCATCCATACGGCCGAGGAGCCATTTGACAGCGACTGCTTTTCGGTGGTCGGTGCATTGCTCCGCGATCGGTGCGTCTGCGAAGGATTCGCCAAGGCATATAAACTGTTGTGCGACAGACTTGGAATAGCCTCAATTGTGGTTGTAGGAGAGGCTTTGCACGAAAACGGGCGGCGGGAGCCTCATTCCTGGAACATCACCCGTATAAAAGGTGTAACCGCCCATACCGATGCAGCCTGGGATTCCCGTTTCGGCGGAGCGGCTTATGATTATTTTAATCTGTGCGATGCCGACATTGCCGCCGATCACTGCTTTGATACCGAGCTTTATCCGAAATGCGTTCCCAATAAAATCAACTATTTCTATAAAAACGGACTGATTGCGCGGGACGAGGACGAACTGCGAAAAATAATAGCCGACCGAGCGGACAAGCCTTACTACTCGGTCAAGCTGCTGTTTCCATTTTCAAAAGAGCGCCTTGATGAATTTTCCTTTGGTATAGGTATGCTTCGCTATAACGCCGCCCAGAATATCATCGGATTTATCAAGGCTATGATAGAATAGACCTATAGACAGGAGGAGTACCATGACCTTTTTGCAAGAGGATTTGGAAAGAATCGCAGAATTATACAATATCATTGAAAGCCATAAGGAACACGAATATGCAGCGCCCACCTATAAAGACAGCCCTTATCTTTCGGAAATGGCGCAAATTGCGCTTGCTCCCCGTGATCACGATATAGAAACGCTGGAAGAGATCATTCCGACGCTTTGGTATCTTACCGAATGTTATGACAAAATGTGCCGTGCGGGAATGTCCGTGAAATATTACACACCGCTGCTTCAAGCTCATACAGAGCTTATGAAACTCAGAGAATATGACAGTGAGGACATGGAACGGTTGGAAAACTGCTTTTATCTGGCGGTCAAGGCAAGAAATTATTATGAACCTGACGATTGCTCCGACCTTGTCGCAATCGTGTCCGGCAGTCTGCCGGATGAAAGAATCCGTGAATTGCTTCTCTCAGCGCAGGAAAATCGACGGGGATTCATAAAAAACGATCCCGTTGAAAAAACGGAGGAATACCTCGCGGTGATTGACAAGGTGGAGGAAAAAATAGATAAAGCCAAACAGATGAATTTCTGTCTGGAAAAATGGAATTTAAAAGCGCAGTTCTTGTTTGAGTTCGGTATTCTCTGGCGCTCCCCGGCGCAACTCAATCCGGGTGTAATGTTCGATTAAAAATGCCTGCATTTGAAACAGCGACAACTGCATTTTATTTATAAATTATTTTACGCAGAATAAACAATAATAATGGGACGGCAGTCAAACCATCCCCAAGTTCATCTATGCATTATATATAAGCTCACATAATACGATTTCGTTTGCTCTGATTCGTATGTTATTCATTTGGCGAACCCATTCCATTTGATTCTCTGCCTTGAGCTGTTCTGTTATACCCTCACGCTCTGCCATCTGCTTAACCAGCCGGGAACACATTTCTTCTGCCTGTTTGTCAATATCAGCAAGGTAACTATTCAATTTGCCACTGAGCTGCAAGCCAGAGATAAGAACCCGCTTGTTTTCTCGCAGATAATTCAAGTGCCGCTGCCCCCATATACCGATATGCACCTGTTCTTCCTCCGGTAGTTTCAGACACGGCAAGTAATAGTTGCCCTGTAGCTCATACCATAGCCCGTTGCTTTCGTTATATTTGTACTTTTCCATATTATCTTGACCTCCTTAAAATCTTGTGCTATCATCATATCAAAGAGACGCAACGTCGGCAAATGTACGGGGAAATATGTGAGCCTTCAGCCGGATTTTAAGTGTGAAATTTTAGGTTGGTTAAGAACACTCGCACCACCCTGAAAAGTCCGATTAAATCGGGCTTTTTCTTGTTTTTGAGCAAAAATTAAGTTGGCAGACGCATAACATAAGATGACGATTTTGTAGTTTGTATTGTACAAATCATCGCACTTCAGTTTAGCTATAATCGCTAAATTGAAACTTACTAATGTTATGCGTCTGCCATTTTATATTTTGCAATAAACCTTAATTACCGGTACTTTTATAATACCTCATACTGAACTTCCAGAAAAAGTAAGCGATGATATAAGGTATGATTCCTACAAACGGTGAAATATACATAAACCATTCGGGATACGTCGACATATCAGGCTTGCGCAGCAAGAACTGTGCCAGAAAGTAATTCACAAATGCAAACGGCACTACAAATATAAGAAGTGATTGTATAAACTTATTATAAATGCTAATGGGATAACCAGCAAATTTTCTCAGATTCCAGTACATAATTTCTTTTAAGTTCTGTGTTTCTATAAAATAAATGCTGATTGCTAAGAAAAACAGAAAAACTGCACCTTGTATAAGGACACCGCTTGCAATTGAAATAACATAGTACAGAATAGTCGCAGCGTTCCATTCCACACCCACATTATTGGCTGACAAAATAAAAAGTGTAATGCCCAATGTTCCGTGACCGAGTGCTGCAAGCCAGTCTGCACCGCACAGCACAAGTTGAGTGAGTATTCCACGAGGTCTTACCATTACTCTGTCTATATCACCGTGCTTTATCCAGTCGGAAAAGTCCCGCAAAGCCATAAAAAAGACAATAAAAATTCCATATGTAATAAAAATCAGGCTAAACAGAAACATAAGCTCGTTGATATTCCAGTTATTGATTGTATCAAATTTAAGCAAAGAAAAATATATTGCAATAATTCCTGCCGCTTCTCTGAAAAACACGGCAAAAGACGAAACTACGGAGTCAAGCTTATATTGAAAGCGTGTTTTTATACCTAATTTTGCATAAGCAAAAAACAGAGAAACTATATCTTCTATAACTTAACCTCCCTGCACTATAAGTCTTTTGATTCCTTTATTCCACAAAAGCTCGCCGATAAAATAAAGTATTGCTATCCACAAAACCTGCCTACCAAAATTCAACAGTATTTCATAACCCTGCAGTTGTCCGAGATACAGATGAACAGGTGTGAAGAAAATAGAATCAAACGGTGTGAACCTAATAATATTCAGAACAGGTTGTGGCATAAACCAAAGCGGAAGTAAAGCACCCGAGAAAATATTTACTATGTAATCAATCCCCAGACATTAAACAGCCAGAAAGCCAAGGTCTGAACTATAAAGCTTATATACCACAATACAATATATCCCAGCACTGCACTGACGGGGCAGAGAACAAAGCCAAAAATTCCGGCAGGCGGCATCATTTCAGTAAAAAGCATTGCAATTATCACAGCAGGCAGAAAATTGAAAACTACTTTAAAAAATCCGTCACCCAAATCCTCGTCTGCATAAATTGTCATTGATACCACCTACTTTCATCACTTTTTAAACTTTGCAATGACAACCTTTGATTCATCGCTAAGTGCAGCAATATAGTGTTCATCTGCAGAAATAATTGTCTTTCTTGCGAGAGTTTTACGCTCTGTTTCAATATTTACATTACGCTTCAGATAAACTGTAAGTGCTGCAGTTTCGTCCTCTGTTTCGTTATCCTGATTCAACTTAACAATCGGATTAAAATAGCAAGGTGTAGTAACCTTTGTGACCTTATCGCCTACCTTAGCATTAGGAAGTGTTTCCTGAACTTCGGCAATATTTGAATTTGTTGTTGCTGTTCCTGAACTATCAAACTTATACCATTCTGAATATAAAGAAACTTTCTTTGACGGAACGATTCTTGTATTTGCAATCTTTCCGATTTCTCCTGTCATAATAACATTGCCTGTATACTTATCGGCAGAGATGAAATCATTATCCTTTCTAAGTACAGTAACCTGGGCAGGAGCGACAAACATTACCTTTTCTGTGTTGACTTCTTCATTAAATAGGTCAATGGCATCTACTATCTGAGCATATGAAATAACCTTTGATGAGCCATCAAAAATAAGCGGAGCTGTAAGCAATTCTTCAATCGAATCATTATCAACCTTTGAAGCAATAGCTTTAGCAAGCTGATTATTTGTTTCACCAACAGGATTTCCATAGCCACTAAGAATAGCTTCATCTGTAAGTTCAACTGCTTTCATAGCTTTCTTAACAGTTACTTGACGAGTGGAGGCTGTAAGCTTTGTTGTGCCTGCTTCAACGCCTTCTGCAACATCTTCGGCGTCACCGATGTAGTTGTATGACGGCACTGTGATAGTTGAGCCTGGTGTACCTACAAGTGTGTTATCAATCTTTGCAATAGGTGTTACTACCATCTTTTTGTCTACCTTTGCGGAAATCATATCCGCCATAACCTCTGGGTCTATGAGGTCGCTAAGCTTTGTTGTTTCTGACATAAATTATCATCCTTTCAGTTGATTATATTTTTCAGGGTCCGACTTTTTGAGTGCAAGCCTTTGCATATACCCCATTTTTGCAAAAGCTTCTGTTGAGACGCTTGAAAGATTACCTGTTCCGGTAGGAGCAACAGGATTATTAATAGGCTCATTTGATTCAAACAAATAATCGTTATCCGCCTTAACAGCTTCGACTGCTGCTTTTATATCCTCGCTTTGATTTTTGGAATTTCTAAGAGCTTCTATATCAAGAAGTGCTTTTACCGCCTTAGAATTTCGTGCCTTACTGGAGCTTATTGCACTATCAAGCACCGAACTAAATTCCATATCAGCGATTTTTGATTGATATTCGGTTTCTTTGTTTTTAAGGTCATTATTCAAGGTTTCAATTTTACCCTGCAATTCCTTAACATCGATTCCGTCAAATTCCTTAAGGGCGTTCTGAGCCGTTTCAAGCTGTTCCTTGTAGTTGTCTCTTTCAGCTTCAAGTCTTGCCTTTGTCTTTTCAATATCCGAGCCGTTCTCGCTCATTATTTTATCGACAATTTCCTTTTCAAGACCTAAATCTTCTAAAAATTTTCTTTGCATATAAATACTTCCTTTCGTTACGCTTTTTACGAGGTTGCTTCTCTTACTATCCGTAGTTTTACGACTTCGGAGCGGTCAATTTTGGGCATTAAAAAAGCACATTGAAAAATCAATGCACTTAATCTTTATAATGACATCTGCCGTCGAAAAAAGCCCCGCAATTTTCTCTTTGACATTCCATAGGCTCCCACACGGTTTGAGTTACGGTTCTGCCGCTTTTCGGCGTTTGGCTTTCGTTTTCTTCGTCAAACTCCTGTTTCCAAGCTTGTATCTGAGTTTCGGACTTGTTGTTATACGGGCATACCATTTTCTCAGCTCCTTTCGGGCATTAAAAAAGCACCCTTTTCAGAGTGCTTAGTTTATCTTAATAAATCTCTCTTCGATAAATTCTCGAAAATCCTTGAAGTAGTCAATAATCTGTTGTTTTTCCTCGTCAGTCAAGAGCGTTTTCTTCTTGCAGTCTGATGTTGTCGTGTAGTCCATTTTCTCAGCTCCTTTTATCTAATGATATTTCTTTTATATCGCTTTCATCAAACCACATACCAATATCAAGCCCGATGCCTTCTTCGCCATCGTTGTCATTCGGTTGTAAGTACACATCAATAAATCCTTTGTATTTTTCACCATCATATGTAGTTATAATTACTTTTTCCCCATGATATTTTCTTAGGCTCATTTTTGCTCTTTCCTTTCAGCCGGTACGATATGCGTCCTCTTTTTAGAATAGTGTATTGTTATACAATTCGTATTTCCGATAACACTTCCATCAACATCAATACAAACTCCAATATCATCTTCCAGTGTTAGAATTTCTTTTATCTGACCGCTCTTTTTTATTTTTACATCGCCTGTAGCGTATTTGGAATTTATAATTTCTTGAAGTTGTTCAAGTGAAATTGTGAAATAACTTTTATTATTGGATTCATCATAATCTGTCGAACCGTATATGTGAGGATTTTGTTTTTCAGGATTAAGTGCAAGAGTTATTTCTCCACTCTCAATCTTTTCTTTAAGTTTACGCCTACTTTCTTGCAGTGTCAAGCCAGTTTTATACTTCCCTCTCCCGATGTTCCCAAGCCCGTCAACCGTCACTCTCTGCCGTTGCTGTGGCAAATCCATAGCCTTTGAAAAGCTTGTATATTCTTGTGAAGTACCTCTATACTTTGCCCTTGCAAGCATTATGTCTGTTTCATCAGCTCCTCCGTCTTGCAATAGCTTGATTTTCTGCCGTTCGGCTCTCATTCTCGTTTCAAGCTGTCGCTGTCTTTGCAGAGCTTCATATGACGAAAATCAGCAAGATACCGATGTTCCTATCGTTTTTCCCGAATGGAGTTTAATGCTCAGTACAAAGCTGAAAAGACGAGATTTTCGCCTTGATGTTCTGCTCAAAGCAGGCGAAAAGCCAAAGAAATGCTATCTATATGTACCTTTGCCGAATATGGTGGAAATATTGAGCCGTTGACAGAGGAAATTCGCAGTCAGATTTTGAAACATAGATAAGCTGAATGATAAAAGGTTTCCATGTCCTTGCAATAGCACAGAAAAGCAATCCTTCGGAAGATTTAAATACAGCTTTTATAGCAAAAAATCCCATAATACGCATTATAATTGTTGTTGATAATGTAGATTATGGGATTTGATATTTTTCACTTACATATTTGTATAATAAGTCTTTATAAAGTCTATTCGCCTCTAAGTGCATCTACTGGCTTTAATTTAGAAGCTTTATTCGCTGGATATATACCAAAAACTATACCTGTAAATAGAGCGAATATGACTGTAAATGCAATAATATCATATCTAATAATAATGGATATCCCAAGCATAAATGCTCCAATAAAGGATATTACAATGCCTAAAATTACACCAAGAATACTACCTGACATTGTAAGTATAAAAGCCTCTATTAAAAACTCCTTAAGAATATCTCCTCTGCATGCTCCTATGGCTTTTTTAATACCTATTTCACGCTTTTTTTCTCCAACTGATACAAGCATAACATTCATAATACTAAGACTTGCCACAAATAAAGAAACCCCTCCAACTGCCGATAAAATCATAGTAACAATATTCATAAGCTGAGATAGACCTTCTTTTTGTTTAGCCATACTTTCAACTATATAACTATTCTGAAAACCCGTTTCTGTAGAAAGAGCTTTTACAAGCTTTTCACCAACTATATCTGGTTCAGCACCATCACTTATCTTTACTGCTATACGGTGAAAATCACTCATAGCATATAATTCTTGCATAGTGGTATATGAGAGATACATAAATGTAGGAATATAGTTTCCCATCATATTTTGTAAAAGTCCGCTACCAGTTTTTATCACCCCTATAACTTCAAAATTTTCATAATTGCCAGAGCACAAAGCTGTAATTTTTCTGCCAACTATATTACTATAACCAAAATTTTCTTTAGCAAAGCTTTCATCTACAAGACAAACTCTTGCATTAGTAGCAATATCTCCTTTGTTTATAAATCGTCCATACATTAATTTAAGAGATATAACTTCTTTAGCGTTTTGGTCAATTCCCCATAGAAGTGCCTGCGTATTTTCTCCACGAGAATTAACAGTTGCGGTCTGAAAAATCAAAGGCATAGCTTTTTCTACATATGATGAGGTTTTTATAATATTCAATTCATTATCAGATAATACTGCATCAGAATCAGCATTTGTATTATCAAGACTAACAGAAAGTCCACCTACTCCAAGACTATCAAGCTCTGAACTTACAGCCATGGCTCCACATTGTGAGATATTGCTTATTATGATAACTGCTGTAACACCAATAGCAATACCTATTATCGTCAGTAAGCTTCGCCCCTTTTTTCTTATTAAACCTCTCATAACACAGCAAAAAACTTCATTCATATACTTATTCACCTTCAATATGAATAGCTTGAGCTTCACTATCAGAAAGCTCAGAAATATTTTTTATAATTCTATCTCCATCTTTAAGTCCACTTTTTATCTTTGCACCATCAGTAAGCTCGCATTCTATAATTACATATTGCTTTTCTGCTCTCCTATTCTGAAATTTATAAACATAATCTCCTTTATTGTCACTTCCAAGCGATTCGTAAGGAACTATTATTGAAGAATCATCAGATGCAATAATTATTGCACACTTTGCGGTATATCCTCGTTTGATTTCTTCATCGGGATTTTCAACCTTTACATCTACTTCAATAGTAGTTTCACGCCCAATATCGGTAGCGGTTTCTTCCGCTTCATCAGCTATTGAAATGACTTTTCCTGTATAGCTTTTTTTATCAAAAGCATTTCCTGTTATAGTAACGCTCTGACCTTCTTGTATTTTAGAGATTTGGTTTTCGTTTATATTAAGCTTAACTGATAATCCGGATTTATCTGTTATAGTAAAAAGTCCAGTCCCATTTGTGATAATATCACCCTTTTGAATTTTAAAAGAAGTTACTGTTCCGCTCTCAGGAGCAACTATCGTTTTATATTCTGCTTGGCTAATATCATAATTTTTATACTTATCTATTATTTTAGATATATTACCCATATCTATATTAGAGGGCAATTCTACAACAGCCACTTTTAATATCTCATCGTTCTTTTTTACATTGTCATTTTCTTTTATAAAAATATCCGTAACTACACAATCATAATTCGCTTTTACATTTTTTTGATTTATATAGCCGACCTTACCCGTTGATTGCACTATTTCATCAGATTTACTTTTGATTACATTAAAAATATTAACAACCGGAATTGTTGTTTTTGCGAAATTACCAACTGCAAATATTGTTATTATAATTAACGCTGTTATAAACAATAAAGTAATATATTTTTTAATCCTCACAGAAATTCCCCCATATAAACAGCTTTTTATTTAGCTAAGCATAGTTTATGCAAATTTATACTCTTTAATCAACGCATTGTAGTAACTGATATTAGTAAAATCTGTACAAGAACTCCCGATTTTCTACAAACGACTTATATTGTAGATTGAAAAAAACAGCTAAATAAGGTATAATATTATTCCATCTTAGAAAAGCTTCTTTTTACTTTTCTAAAATTTCTTATAAATAAAGGGAGGTTTGTTATTATGATTGAAGAAGATAAATATAATCCCTTGTTAAGCGAGCGTGACATCGAACACAATACATATCTTCGTGTAAAATACGAATATATGGAAATGAAAGAAAAGCGTGAGAAAGTCAATCGAATAGGAATTATATTTATAGCTGTATCCGCTATTGTATTTCTGGCGCTTATGTTCAGTCTTGAATCAAAACTATTCTTTCTGGTACTTTGGATTATTACAATTATCTTCGTAGTTGCCTATCTTATACACAATGAATATAGAATATATAGGCTGCGTGTATATCTTGGATATGAAGATGAGAATGAGACAGAAGAAAAAGATGACGAAAGTGAGGACGAAAGCGAATGAAAAAAATTTTTTCTATTTTTAAGCATGACCTTAAAAAGATTTTCAGAAGTGTAATTGCCTTTATAGTGGTTATTGGACTTAGTGTTCTTCCTGCTTTATATGCATGGTTTAATATTGCATCTAACTGGAATCCGTATGATAACTCAGGAAATATCCAAGTTGCAGTTGTCAATCTCGATAAAGGTTGTAAGATTGGACCTCTAAAGACATCATTTGGTGACAATATAGTTGATAATCTTAAAAAAAATACTCAAATGGGTTGGGAATTTGTAGACAAAGATACTGCCGACCAAGGTATAATTGATGGCGATTATTATGCAGTAGTAATTATTTCTGAAAATTTCAGCGAAAATCTTGTAAGTATAGCCTCTGGTGAGCTTAAAAGACCTGAAATTACATACCTTGTTAATGAAAAGAAAAACGCTATTGCACCTAAAATCACCGATAAAGGTATCCAGGCTATTCAAACAGAGGTAAACTCAAGCTTTGTTGCTGAAATTACAAATATTGCCGCAACAGTGCTTAATACATCTTCTGACGAAATATCAGAAAACAAGGATAAGATTTGTGATAATATTATTTCCACTCTTGATGACGGAAAAATATCTCTTGATTCATTGAAATCTACAATAAATGTAATTTCTGGAAGTATGGATTCAGTAAATTCCTTAATTAAGTCAAATAAGGATTCACTTCCAAAACTTAAAGATAAGCTTATAGATACAAATGAATTTGTAAACTCTATTAAAGATGCAAGTACGGCAATTAAGTCTGCATCAACAGGACTTTCTTCAACTCTTGAAAGCAGCATTGCTTCTCTTGATTCGCTTACTTCATCATTCAGCAATCAGCTTAATACAGTTATTACTAAAGTAAATAATGGTTCTAAAGATATTGCTGACGACCTTCAGAATCTTACTGATATTTGCAATAAGATTATTGAGATAAATAATGATATTATTAATATTCTTAATAGCCTCGATAATACAGGCTCAAGCGGTATCACAAGCTTAGTTAATACTATTGAAACTTCCACAGCGAAGATTTCTTCTCTTATAGACTCTTTAAGCCAAAAGCTCGATACTATATTTGACACTATTGAAAAAGATACATCTACCGCAGCAGATAAGCTTAACGAGATAAAAGTTATCAATCAAAGCATAATTGCCGCTAATAACGAGCTTATCTCTGCTTTAAATACTTTGTCTGAAAAGTTTGGGATAGATACATCTGGTGCAGTTGCAAAGCTTAATTCACTCAATACAAAACAAAATGCTATTATTTCTAAAATAAATGATGCAACTCAAAAAATCAAAGAAACAGGTTCTTTGCCTAAAGACTTAAAAAGCGATATTGATGCTATCATTAAAGAAACTCAAAATTCCATTACTCAGATAAAGACAGAAATAAATAAACTTATTTCTAATATTAAAGCTGATATTAAGGTTTCTGATGTTGTTGAATTTTTAACAGATATGAATAAAACTCAAAATCAGATAATTACAAAGCTTAATTCAGCGGCATCTACATTAAAAAATTCAAATGTACTTCCAGCCGACTTTGGCAGTGAAATTAAAGTATTGGCAGATTCCACAAAGAATTCTATTGCTAACTTTAAGAGTAATTATTTAACTCCTGCAAAAAAATCAATAGAAAAGGTCATCAATAAATCAGGTGATGCACTCGATAAGGTTTCAGATGTTCTTACATCTTCTACTGTCACTGATGATATTGAGGAGTCATTAAATTCCGCACAAAAAATAGTTACTTCTGTAAGTGGTACATTTAATGATGTAGAAAAGTTAATTGATAAGGGAATCAATAATATTGATACCATTAAGAAAAAGGTTCAGAATTTAAAAGAAAATTCAACTATTGAAAATCTTATAGGTACTGTTTTTGGTGACCCAAAGGCAGTAAGTGACTTTATCTCAAGTCCTGTTAAGATAAACACTGAAAAGATATTTCCCGTATCCGATTATGGTTCAGCAATGGCACCGTTCTATACAGTTCTTGCCTTGTGGGTCGGTGGTATCGTCCTTGTTGCGGTTCTTAAAACTGAACTCAGCAAGAGTGATATAAAAACTGTTGGCAAGGTCAAACCTTATCAGGAGTACTTTGGAAGATATTTGATATTTATGGTAATATCATTGCTTCAGGCTACTATCACAGCTCTTGGTGATGTATTCTTCCTAAAAATTCAGTGTGAAAACCTCTTTCTCTTCATTCTTACAACCTGGATAACTATTATTGTTTTTTCACTACTTATTTACTCATTGACAATTTCGTTCAGTGTTATAGGAAAGGCAATAGCAGTTATTATATTGATTGTTCAGGTTGCAGGTTCAGGCGGTACATTCCCACCAGAGCTTTTACCTAATTTCTTCCAGAATCTAATCAGATTTATGCCATTTAACTATGCTATTAATGCTGTAAGAGAAACAATAGCAGGCGTTACATACAGTGCTTACTGGGAAAACATACTATATCTCCTTTGCTTCATACCTTTAGCATTGATAATAGGAATCCTCTTCCGTAAGCCTTGTATGAGAGCAATGAGGTTCTTTAATAAACGCCTTGAAGAAACAGACTTAATTTTATAATCAGATAATAACAACCTCCATTATTAGGAATAATCCTAAAATGGAGGTTGTTTTTTGTCAAAATATAAAATAAGCCACAAAAAGCAACAGACTAAAAGTCTAATGTTTATATGTGGTGTTACAATTTTCTGCTACACTTTTTTCTAAACTTTTAGATTATATAAAGAGTTTAATTTTTATTATTTTATGACTTAAAGTACTGTTCCAATATTATAGCCAGAACCTTCTGTTGTACTATTGTTAGATGTATTTGTTGGTGCACCTTTTGGTATTTTAATAGAAATTTATAAGATGAACAATCTTTATAATAGTTTACACAGTCAATTACAGAATGATTTTCAATATAATTTATGTGCTAATTATAATCTTTTTAAACAAAAGAATGATTTTGAACACAATATATACTTGATTTTTTAGGTATAATATAAATTATTATTTACCACAAAAGCAAAATGTACGAACTTCATATTAAAAGCTCGTACATTTCATAGCAATATCAAATTTACACAAATTGTGTTTTATTCTTGACATAATCAGAAAATCATTCTATAATTAAATTATAAAGCACACAATATGTGTTGCTGTGTAAATAGCAAAGCTTTAAACTATATTTGCAGTGAATAAGTCGCTAAAAGTGTGTAAGGCATAAGGTCGTTGCCAGTTAAAGCTTGCTAAAACAATTTAATAAAAGCTGTCAGCATATTACAAATTCAACTGACCATAGAATTCTCTAAGTGTTTCACAAGAATTTTTAAATTTAGCAATTTCGTCCTCGTTGAGGTTAAGCTCAAGAATATCCTTGATACCATCTCTATTAACAATAGCAGGAACACCAATAGTTACATCTTGTTCTCCAAATTCACCAATAAGCATAGAAGAAACTGTAAGAATACTATTCTCATCTTGGAAAATCGCCTTAGTAATTCTTGTCAAAGCCATACCAATTCCGTAATAAGTTGCTTTCTTTGCCTCAATAATAACCTGAGCAGATGTACGAACTTCCTCTTGAATCTTCAGAAGTTCATTCATAGAGAAATTACGATTTTGCTTTACTACATCTACAACAGGCTTTGTAGAAATCAATGCCTGTGACCAAGGAACAAACTCACTATCGCCATGCTCACCAATTACATATGCGTGAACATTTCTTGGGTTGACATCGAAGTAATCGCCAATTAGAAAACGAAGTCTTGCAGTATCAAGAGTAGTACCGCTTCCGATAACTCTCTTTGCAGGGAATCCTGAAAGCTTACGGGTTACATAAGTCATAATATCAACAGGGTTAGTTGCAACAAGAAAAATTCCGTGAAAACCTACTGCAACGATTGGTTCAACGATTGTCTTAAAGACTGCAACATTTCTGTTAAGCAAGTCAAGTCTTGATTCGCCTGGTTTTTGTGCAACACCCGCACAGATAACAACGATGTCAGCGTCATTGCAATCGCTGTATTCTCCAGCATAAATCTTCATAGCTGATGGTGCAAAAGCAAGACCGTGGTTAAGGTCCATAGCCTCACCGATAGTTCTCTCCTTGTTGATGTCGATAAGGACCATTTCGTCACAGCCATTCTGGTTAAGCATTGCATAAGCATAGCTCATACCAACCATACCTGTTCCTACAATAGCAACTTTTTTTGCCTCTTTTTTCATAAAAATTCCTCCTCAATATTTATTTTAATGAGTAAAAGAAGGTTTCGTAGGCATCGTCCCAGCCATCAATGCCATCGACTCCGCCTCCGTTCACACTTCTTAACTTGCTGTCATTCATATCCTGACCAAGCGCGAATAAACCACCAATAGTTATATTATAACCTAAATCTTGCGAAACCTTGCAAAATTCGTTCATAGGGTCTTTGGCATTTATTGTTGCCAAAAGCTTATCTCTAAGCTCAGTATTGTGCCTTGCATCATATAAAAGCCTGTTAAGCTCGCTCTGTGTTTTATCCATAGGCTTCTCACCGAATCAAGCTGTAACTACATTTGTAGGCTTTCCGTCTATAAAGTTTTTAAGATTGTTATAGACAATACCGACAAGGCGTTCTCTTGTTTCCTTAGGAGCCCAAGCAACATGAGGTGTTATCAACAAGTTAGGAGCATCTTTCAACGGACAATCATTTCTCATTGGTTCAACAGCTATTGTATCAACAGCTGCTCCGCCGAGATGGCCGCTTTTTAGCGAATCTGCAAGAGCCACTTCATCAACTATTCCGCCACGAGCTGTATTTATAAAATATGCTCCCTGCTTCATTTTCGCAAAGGTTTCTGCGTTAAAAAGCTTTTCAGATTGCTTATTCAGCGGACAATGCAGAGAAATTATATCGCTTTTTTCAAGAAGTTCATCAAACGAAACAAATTTTGTAATACCGTCCTCTCGAACTGTTCTTGTGTTTACGATAACATTCATTCCAAAGGTACGAGCCACATTTGCAACCGCTTTACCAATACTGCCATAGCCGACTATACCCATAGTCTTTCCAGAAAGTTCCATTATATCATAAATAAATGGCGAAAAGGTTTCGCTTTCACACCAACCATTTTTATGAGTAAATTCATTATATTTAGCAACACGATTAGTCATTTCAAGCAGAAGTGCGAAAGTATGTTGTACAACCGCACTTGTTGAATAGCTTCCTGCATTGCAGACGGTTATTCCGTGAGTATTGGTATAGTCGAGGTCTATATTATTATAGCCTGTCGCAAAAAGTCCTATGAATTTAAGATTTTTTGCACCTGACATATTTTCTGCTGTCATTGGTGTTTTATTACAAAGCACAACATCAGCCTCTTTTATTGCCTCTGCCACATTCTTAGGTGACGTCAACGGAAGATAGGTTACTTTTCCGAAATCCTCAAAAGCCTTGAGCGAAACATCTCCACTTGTAACAGTTTTATAATCCATAACTACTATATTCAAGGCATCATCTCCCTTATAAATATGCAAAAAACGGCACCTTTTGGCACCGTTTCTTAATATTGCTAATTAGACAGCGTGGATTTTATTTTCCAAGTCTGCATTTTTAGAGTCAATGCCAATTTTCTTATCTCTACGCTTTTTGAAGAAATCGAGAGCAACCTTCGGGAACTGTGCATAAGAAAGAACATCTTCCTCTTGCTCAATCCACTCAGGAATCTCTGCACGAAGCTTATCAAGCTCAGGCTCAAGTAAATCAGCAGGGCGACAGTCGATTGCAGGCTCATCGCCTATAATCTTCTTTCTGAACTCAGGGTCAATCGGCACTGGAGTTGTACCGTATTTACCAGCAACAAGTCCCTTGAACTGGTCGTTGCACATCTTGTATCTTTCACCCATAATGACATTGAATACTGCCTGTGTACCGACAATCTGTGATGTAGGTGTAACAAGCGGTGGATAACCTGCGTCCTTACGAACACGAGGTACTTCCTCAAGAACTGCTGTAAGCTGGTCAGCCTTGCCTGCCTGCTTGAGCTGTGAGAGGAGGTTTGAAAGCATACCGCCTGGAACCTGATAGATAAGTGCCTTAACATCTGTTGCAAGCATAGATGGGTCGAGAAGTCCGCTGTCGATATACTTCTTTCTAAGTGTCATAAAGTATTCACGAACCTCAGAAAGTGCAACAAGGTCAAGACCTGTGTCATAATCTGTATTTGCAAGAGCCGCTACCATAGATTCTGTTGGAGCGTGTGATGTTCCAAGAGCCAATGGAGAAATCGCTGTGTCGATTATATCTACACCTGCTTCGATACCCTTGAGTAAGCACATTGAAGCAAGTCCTGATGTATAGTGTGTATGAAGCTGAATTGGGAGGTCAACAGCTTTCTTGATTTCCTTAACAAGTGAATAAGTTTCAGATGGTGTAAGGAGAGCAGCCATATCCTTGATACAGATAGAATCTGCACCTGCATCAGCAATTCTTTTAGCGTATTCTACATAATATTCATGTGTGAATACTGGACCTGTTGTGTAGGAAATAGCAACCTGTGCGTGTGCTCCTTCTTTCTTTGCAGCCTTAATAGCAACCTGAAGATTTTTAATATCGTTAAGTGCATCAAAAATTCTTATAATATCAATACCGTTAGCAACTGTACGCTGTACAAAATATTCAAGAACATCATCAGCATAGTGACGATAGCCGAGCATATTCTGTCCACGGAAAAGCATCTGAAGCTTTGTATTAGGAAGATTCTTGCGGAGAATTCTCAATCTTTCCCATGGGTCTTCATTCAAGAAACGCAAGCAGGCATCAAATGTCGCACCGCCCCAACATTCGATTGAATGATAACCTATTTTATCCATTTTATCAAGTATCGGAAGCATATCTTCTATTGGCATACGAGTTGCTATGAGCGACTGATGTGCGTCACGAAGAGCTGTTTCTGTTACAAGTATTTTTTTCTTAGCCATTCTTTATGACCTCCAATTAGCCGATTGTTACAAGAAGAGTACCTGACTCAACTGCATCGCCCTTATTTACATTAACAGAAGTAATTGTGCCATCCTTTGGAGCCTTGATTTCATTTTCCATCTTCATAGCTTCAAGAACAACAACTACATCACCAAGCTTAACCTGCTGTCCAACAGAAACATTAACAGAAATAATTGTTCCTGGCATTGGGCACTTAAGTGGCTCACCGCTTGTAGGAGCAGCTGCTGGTGCTGCCTTTGGTGCGGTAGCTACAGGTGTTGCTGGTGCTGCTACTGGAGCTGATGCTGAACCGCCAACTTCTTCAACCTGAACATCATATGCTACGCCGTTTACGGTAATTTTAAGATTCTTCATATTATAAATCGTCCTTTCGAAAATCGAAGTATATTCAAAAATTCATTAGATAAACAAGTTATTGTGCTTCTTTGGAAGTCTTTGTACTCTCTTGCCAATAAGCATATCAAGTGCAGACGCAAGCTTTGCTCTTGTTGCTGATGGTGTGATAACATCTTCAACATAGCCATTTGCAGCAGCCTCGAATACAGAGCAGTTTTCTGCTTTGAACTTAGCAACAAGTGCTTCCTTATCAGCCTGTGGATTAGCAGAACCTTTAAGCTCCTTGCCGATCTCATCACCAAGCATAATAACAGCAGATGCATATGGATTAAGTGGGGAAACAGACGCATTCGGATATGCGAATGTAATATCTGCATTAGAGCCTGTTCCTGCAAGTGCTACATAAAGAGCACCATAAGCTTCACCTGTGATAACTGAAATCTTTGCAGTTGTAGCCTCAGCATATGCACTTGAAACTCTTGCAGCCGATTTGAGGCAACAGAATTTCTCTGAATCTACAAATGTGATAACTGGAATTGAGAACGCATCACAGAAACGAACGAAACGAGCAATCTTCTTGCAAGCATCTCCACTGAGAATCTTTGCACCAGCAGAAACAAAACCTACTGTAATTCCTGTAAGTGTTGCAAGTGCTGTGACAGCATCATCACCATACGCTGCTGAAAGTTCAAGATAACTTCCGTCATCAGCAACAAGCTCAGGAATGTCATTAGCAGGAGTATTATCTGCAACATTTTCAGAAGCATCTGCAAACTCAAAGCCAGCAGCTGTTTCTATATTATTTGCAGGAAGCATTGATGCAACATCACGAGCAATCGCAATAGCATCTTCTTCATCTTCTGCAAGAAGATGTGCTGTGCCATTTTCAAAAGCCTTTTCAGCTGTTGAACCTGTATTTACATCAAGTGAAAACTCTGCACCCTTTGCTGCAATGACTACATCACCACAAGCCGCAATAAGTGCCTGTGTTCCAAGACAAGGACCAAGTACAACAGAAATCTGAGGAATAACCCCAGAAAGTGCACTTGACATTTTGAGAATTTCTCCATAAGCTGTCAAAAGCTGTGAACCTTCGGTAAGTCTTCCGCCGATTGAATCATAAATTGTAATAACAGGTACACCTGTTTTTTGTGCAAGGTCATAGACCTTTTTTATTTTAGCCGCCTGAGCCTGTGACATTGCACCGCCACTTAAATCGCTATTTTGTGCAATGGCATAAATTCCTGTGCCATTAATATAACCATAGCCTGCAACGGCTTCAGCATAACCGCCCTCTGATTTTGCAAAAGCATCAACCTGTGTGAAAGTTGCATCATCAAAAAGCTTCTGCAAACGCATATAGCCCTTAGATGCTTCTACTTCACTTACTGCTTTAGAAAGGACATCATTTTTATTTTCGATACCCATCCCTTTTCCTCCATTCATTTGTGGTTAAACAAATTTTACATATTACATATTATAAAGTAATTTTCTTAAAATATCAAGTGAGAATCCAAAAAAAGCCACTGGATATTATTGAATATTTGTTTATTTTTTAAATTCAAACCAATAAGGCCCTGAATATAGACAATTATTACATTTTTATTGATTGCCTTACGAGTAAAAATAAGAATAAATTTTGTTTGCCTGTTCGGTAATCGTTGTAATGAAATACGACCTTTGGTACAAAAGGTTAGTGTGAAGAGGTCAAATTAAAGTCGAGTTGGAGATTTATTTGGTTTCAATCGGCTTTAATCTCCACAAATTTTATACAAAATTAATATATTTTTAATTCGAAATTCTATTGCTATGAATTATAGCAGATACATATAAATAATTATCTTTCTCATAATATCTTATGTCGCCATTATATTTTTTAACACAATCTGAAATAATACCCATTCCCTTACCATGGCTTACTTTATCTTTTTTAGTTGTAGCTAAATCTGGATTCAGCGAAAGTATAGATTCAGATATTTTATTTTTACAAGTAATTACAATATAACTTTTTTTATATGATATATCAAGCGTCATTTTTCGTTTATTTTCAGGTTGTTTTCTCAAATATTCTATTGCATTATCACACATATTACCGACTATTGAAACTATATCATTACTTTTTATATCACTGACAACCTGTTCATTTATACTTACCCTAAAATCAATTTTACTATTTAAAGCCTTGTCACGCTCAACATTTATAATTGCATTAAGCAGAGGGTCATTTGTAGATATTGGTGTATAAATTGCCTCAAGGTTTTCTGATATAGAATTGCAAAATTCTTCTGCTTCCTCATACTTACTATCAGCAATCAATCTACTTAAACATAATATATTATTTTTCATATCGTGCTTTGTTTTTGACATATTTTCTATCTGTTCATTAGTATGTAAAATATCTTCTTTATAAAGCTGTTCCCTTTGTTCTGTAAGCAAAAGCTTTGTTTTAATCTCGTTGCTTTTGCTTATTTTAGCCATCATAAACCATGTTATAATTGCAATAGATGCCATACTCAAACAAATAAATGCTAAAAAAACAACTATTTCTGTATTTAGTTCCGTTAAAATAGATATATATACACATGAATATATAATTAGTACTGACATAATTGGAATAACTAAGAATGATACAATATCTGTCCATTTTTTAAATTTAAATTCCGTCTTGTTAAATCTTATAATAATCATAAATATTAAAATATTTGTTAAAGTTATGAGTATCATACACAAATATCTATATATAGATGCTTTTAGCACAAGGCTTCCAACTGTTTCAGGTGTAAAGCAACTTATAGTGAAAGCAAAGCCATAGCTTATTACAGTATTTATCATTTGAGATATAACTGGCATAATTATTCTTGCAAATATATTCCCTTTGAGCAGAAATACTGCATATACGATTTGTATACATGTATATATAATTTCGTCTAAATTAGTAAAATGTATTGGATTAAAAGAAAAATATGTAAGTGCAATAAATAGTACGGCTACAAAAGAGAAAAATCCTATATAATCTTTCTTAGTCTTCTTTTCTTTATTAAATAGTAAAAATAAAAATCCTATAAACATAAAGGACTGCAATATATTTATGCTAATTTCTACTATTGCATCAATCATCATCAACCACCAACCTTTCATAATATCTGTTATTTACTTCATTATAATATTTTCTTGATAAAACTACGCTTTCTCCGTTATCTAACAACACAGAATTTGGTGTTACTTCAAAGATATAATCCAAATTGACAAGGCAACCTATATGTGTTCTTACAAAATTTTGAGGCATTAAATCCGCAAATTTTTCTTCTATGGTAGCTCGTTCTTTATAGGTGCCGTTTACTGTATGAAACCAAACATAATTCTTAATTTTGTCAATATATATAATATCTTTTATAAATACATTAACCAAATTTCTTCCGCATTTTATCGTATATTTTTGTTTTTTAGGATTTGTTTTTTCATAAATATTGCAGATACAATTCTCAAGAAGCTCATTAATATCTTTTTTTCTTATAAATGTATAAGGAAATTCTTTCAAAGCTTCATAAATAAGATTCTCTTTGCTTGTAACAAATGCAATATAAGGAAATTCCTTTGGATTATAGATTTTATTTATCTCCCTGAGAGCAGTTATCCCATCTGTTCCCGGCATATCTATATCCAAAAATATCAGATGATAATTTTTATATATTTCCATAATATTTCTTGCGCTATTAAAAGTATCAATATAGCACTCAATATCATTATCATTACATATTTTAATTACATCTGATTTAAAAATTTCCAAAAAAACTTGCTCATCATCTATTATGGCAATATCCATACTTGCCCCACCATCTACCCATAAAATATAGAAAACATAATCACTTATATTAAAGTATATATTTAAAACCATTAAAAATCAACCTAAAAATTACATTTTTAGATAAAATCTCGATTAAGCTTTCACTCAACCGAGATTTTCTTAAATTATTTAATTTTTTCTGTCTGTTTCAGTTTATTAAGCTGCAAAATATAATTTTATTTTTTTAAATCAAAACCTTGTTGATATATACATCAACATAAACACAAACATAAAGTTGTACTCTTAACAGCAAAAAAACTGACAGTAATTTTACATACTGTCAGTTCTAATCTTAAATCAATATTATGCTTTAAATATTTAATATATCTATCGGTTTATCTATTGTAAGCTTTGCACCATTTTCAAGTAGATAAGCCTTTTCACGAAAGCCCCAAGTTACAATAATCGAATCAATATCAGCATTTTTGGCTGTCTGAATATCAACCTCAGAATCTCCAATATAAACTGCTGTTGATTTATCTGCATTAAGCTTTTTCAAAACCTCTAATACAGAATCAGGAGCAGGCTTTTTTCTTACATTTTCACGCTCACCAACTGCTATATCTATCAAATTCGGAAAATATCTCTCACAAAGCTTTTGCACAGCATAATCAGCCTTATTTGAAACAACCGCTATATGACAATTTTCCGCTCTCAATTTCTTGATAATTTCAATTATATTTTCATAAGGCTTTGTCTTATCCTCGCAATGAACAGAATAATATTCTTTAAACGTCTTGAAAACCTTGTCTATATCTGCCTTTTCAGTGCCAGTAGGTACGCCTCTCTCTACAAGCTTATATATGCCGTTTCCTAAAAATCTTCTTACTTCATCTATGGTTCTTTCAGGATAGTTATTTGTTCCCAATGAATAGTTCAATGCGTTTGCAAGGTCCTCAAGTGTATTAAGAATTGTACCGTCCATATCAAAAATATAAACCTTATATTTCATAGTAAATCACCTCATAAAAAGTTCTCTTTCAATTATGTCATAATGCTTGTCTATTGAAGCTTCGCATTTAGCCATATCTCTTTCTTTGATAGATGAAAATATGCTATTATGTACTTCTTTTAAAAGCTTTTTAGTATCAATATCTGCGTTAGAAAGAACCTCATCTATCCATTCTCTATAAATATCCATAATAGCTTCCATAAAGCATATCCACAGCTTATTGTTTGTAGCATATATCAGCGAATAATGAAAAAGCCTATCCCGCTCAACCTCATCATATTCATCAGATTCAGAATTAAGTATATCTGATATTTCATCAAGCTCATCTTCACTGATTTCAGATTTCATTACTACTCGACAAACAGTTTTTTCCATATCTCTACGGAAATGGCATATATCAAGCTTAGAAATACTTTTAAGCAGTATCATATACCGCAACATTTCAGACATCTGCATAGAAATATTATCTGTCAGATAATTTCCAGAACCGTGAATACTTTTAAGTATCCCCATATGCTCTAAAATACGCAAAGCCTCTCTTGTAGAATTTCGGCTTATAGAAAGTTCCTCCGCTATTGCTCTTTCAGTCGGAAGTTTAGAATTTATAGTGAGATTTTCAGCTTCTATTTGATTGCGAATATAATCAATTACTTTCTCATATTCGTGATTTTGTTTAGCCAAGCGTTTCACCTCATTTATTTCAGAAACATAGAAAATATAGATGCTCCTATTACAGTAAGAATACCTGATACAACAATTGAAAGACTGCTCATAGCACCCTCAACTTCACCTATTTCCATAGCTTTTGATGTACCCATTGCGTGTGATGATGTTCCAAATGCAATTCCCACTGCGATAGGCTCTGTAATATGAAAAACCTTGCATACAAATTTACCCATAATGTTACCAATAATACCAGTTACGATAATAACCGCAACTGTAAGATTCACATAGCCGCCCAATTCATCAGAAATACCCATACCAATGGCTGTTGTAATAGATTTAGGTAAGAAAGTAACATATTCCTCGTGGCTAAGATTGAAGAAAATTGCCATAACTGCCACACTAAGCAATGATGTAATTACTCCAGTACCGATTCCAGCAATAACAGCCTTGATATTTTCCTTCAATAGTTCAAGCTTTTCATAAAGCGGAACAGCAAGGCAAACTGTCGCAGGTGTCAATAGATAGCTAAGATATTTTGCACCATAATTATAAGTATCATAATCTATATGGCCTAAAGTAATAACAAGAATAGTTGCAACAATCGAGATTAAAAGCGGATTTAAAATAGCAAGCTTTGTTTTTTTATTCAGCACAGCTCCCAAACCATAAGCAAGTAAGCTTACTGCCGCACCAAAAAATACTGAATCCTGAAAATAGTCATTCATACTTTTTTCTTCTTTCTGTCCATTTTTATAATGACCTGTGTTACAATGCCCGAAACTGCCATAACAATTATTGTAGATATAACAGTTATTACAGCATAAGCTAATAGATTTGATTGTATAGAACCCCACGATTCAACCAAACCAACCGCCGCTGGAATAAACATAATTGGCATAATTTCTATAAGTAACTTTGCGGTTTCTCTGACATCTTCTGGCTTAATAATATGAAGCTTTAAGCATAGGAACATAAGTACAAGTCCCCATATACTTGCAGGAATAGACAAAGGTATGAACATATTCATAAGTTCGCCTATAAAAGAAATTATAATAATTATCCCAAATTGCTTTAAATATTTCATTATTCTCCTCCTAAATTGGTACTACCAATTAGTTTATACTCAAATAAAGCCCTTGTCAATGCAGATAAAATAATTCTCTATTTTATATATAATCATCATTATAGGTTGATTTATATAAGCTACTTTTATAAAACAGGCATAAAAATATTGCACAGACCATTAAAATAAGCCAGTGCAATTCAATCTTTACATTAAAATAATATTACTAAAAATAGCATATATAATTTTATCATATTAAATTCATTTAAAAAAAGCTTTTAAAAATTTTCCATATCAGACCTCTATTAATCTTTCATCTTTTTCATTATTTCACTTATTTCTTCTTCATCAAGTCCATTACATAATGCTTTATAAAATTGTTTTATATCTTTATCCTTTAAGATATATTTAACTTGACTATTTTTTAGTGCAATTTTTATTAGTTTTTTCTTTTGTTCATCAGACCAAGATTTCACATCATTCATTTCAGCTATAATTGTATGAGTATTTGCAAAGCTTGTACTATCTTCAAGTCGATTAATCAAATCATCTTTCTGTAGTTCTTGTTCACCCTTGTTCTTAGTTTCCTTATTTTTTTCATTAATGCACTCAAAATGAAAGTTTTCTAATATTTCATTTGATGCAGTACGGTCAATAATTTGTTTTAATAATTTTTCTAACTTAGAATCTTCTGTATAATCTGCTGGAGCAAAATATTTTATTCTATTTTCCTCTAACATTCTGAATACTTTTGATTTATCTTTAGTTTCTGAATTATATACACCTATTGAGTGACCACCATTGGTATTGACCAATTTCATACATGGAATATCTGTATCGCTATCTCCGATATAAACAATATTTCTAAAAGGTACTCTATATTCGTTCGGTTCAAAATATGCATTAATATTTTGGTCGTTAATATCTAAAACACCCTTTTTAATCCTAAATAGAAATTGTGTTTTATTTGTATAATTGACAACCTGTGCAGGCCAAGTTGCAACACCTTTTTCATTAAAATAGAAAGAACTTGCATATATCTTTTTAAATTTATCAGCAACTTCAGTTCCCTCTATCATCTCTTTTAATCCAGACGAAATAATATAATGTTCAACTATAACTCCCTTTCCTTCACCATACTGATTTATTCTATCAAACCAAGTATTTACACCCGGAAATAATTTTACTTTCGCACCATCTTTACGCAATGTATCTTTTGTAAAAAGAACTTTTCCTTCAGAAGACCTAAGCATCATATACATATATGCCAAATTCTGGTCCATATCGTTCTTAGCAGCCAATTCATTTGATTCTTTCCAAAAATCTGCCACCTCATAATCAATAGACTGAATATATCCCTGTGCCTGCATATCATCTGGAGATAGTGTCTTATCAAAATCATAACAAATAGCCAAAATCGGTTTATCTTCACTTTTCATACAATCAACCTTTCTTTTATTCTTATAAATCATATATAAAATCCTTTTGATAAAGTTAAATATACAGCAGAAACTGCAAGAAACACCAATGGAAGAACAGAATTTCCAATCGCTCTAAGCAAATTTGCAAAGTAATTATATATAAATGTTGCTGTAATACCTAAAAAGATTATTTCAAGATAATCTCTCATCATAGCTTGAATTTCATTTGGAATTTGCAAAGCCCAAAGTATAAAATCCATTCCAATATATACAATAATATTCAAAGCAATAGATATTCCCGCAATCAAGCAGAATGACATAAAAACACTTTGACGCATTTTCTTGCTATCTCCGCTCCCATATTGCATAGAAATAGCCGCTCCACTACCCATACAAAGACCAATAATTATTGAGGTTAAGAAAGTCATAAGGGTATATGATGAACCTACTGCCGCCAAAGCGTCTGAACCTAAATATCTGCCAACAACCCATGTATCAGCAATATTATACATTTGCTGTAATAGATTTCCAAACATTAAAGGCAAAGCAAAAAGTAAGATATTTATTGTAATAGGACCTTTGGTTAGATTTCTTTGCACTTCAACTATTCTCCAAAATCATAATGAAACTTATTTTCATTATAGCATTAAATTCAAGATTTGCAAATTTCCTATAAAATTGTCTAAGGCACAGTCTGCCAATTTAGACTGTGCCTTAGTAATATATTATATAATGCTGTGGGGCTATTGTCACGAGCATAGAGTCGTTGGCTCAGTCATAACTATTGCTATGGCATCAACTCTTATGTATAGCCGAGTTATTTTTATATTCACAGCTCATTTGCTATGAATATACTCTATCTGCCGAACCTTAGATAAACCTTAAAAATTCATATAAAATAAAAATTTTTTCAATTTATTCTACAGTATTCAGCTTTTCAATTATATTTTGGTTAATCATAGAACGAACTGCTCGTTTTACTGCTATTCTACTTCCGAAATAGAGCAAGATTACAGTTGCTATAAAAACAGGTACGACATAGAAAAGATATATATCCCATAATTTGATATTGCTACCAAGTATAGAGAAAAACACTACTACTGCACCGCCCAAAATAGTTCCTAATATAATTCCGGTAGTCAATGTACGATTTATTTCATTGATAATCAATTTTTGTACAGTTTCTATTCTCGCTCCTATCGCCCTCATCATAATATAACTTTTAAGATTTGAGCGAACCTGAACATAGCTTGAAAAAACAATCGCTATTAAAATTATTACTATAAATATAAACACACTAACGATAATTTGCAATGTTTCCAGATTCACTTGGTCATAAAATTCCCTCTGCATCTTTGCATAGTTATCATATCTTACACCAACAGAAATTCCTTCCAAATTTTCGAGATTATTTTCAAGCTCATTCACCCATACACTATCATTATGGTCAAGATTTTCTAAAATAATATTTTCATAATTCAAGTCTGGATAAATCGAAAAAAGATATTCTGTAGATATAATGAGTTTATCACTGTTGTATTGCTCCTTAGAATATGTTGCTGCAACTTTAACCTTAGCTGTTTTAAATTTGATATGTTCTTCTATATTCTGTTCTGTTGCTTCTGCATCGGCTATAGGAATAACCATAGTGAACTCATCACCGACTGAACATAAATCATCAGGTGCTATTATTTCAATACCACTCTTATAATTTTTCTCATCAATCTTACCGTTAGCAAATTCATTTATATTATTTAATACTGAATCATATGACTGCCATTTAACAGAAAGCTCAACCAAGCTATCCTTGCTGCTGTCACCGCCTGCAAGCTTAATCATTTCATTTGTACGCTTATGTTGAAAAATATAATTATACTCATTTTTTTTCGCTTCAACAACATACTTATATAGAAGCTTATTATCAGGATTTTGAGAAGTTAAGAAAAAAGGTACAATAAGATTAGAAACAGACGCTTCTAAAACATTTATTCTTTTATCCGATGCTATCTCATCTGCTATTTTATGTGATACACCACAACCTACAGGTAAATTTATATAATAAATTTTTGCAGAGCTTCCTCCACCCATCATATGCAAAGAATAATCTGCGTTTTGTCTAAAATACTCTGGATCAGCATCAAATGAACTTCCTCTTGCATTAAATAACGGAACAAACGAACCAAATATTGACATTCCAACACAAAACATTACCAACATAACACAAGTAAAATTTTGTAGTTTATATCTTCTTCCATATGCTTTATGCCAACAACGCTTTAATTTAGTTTGAGATTTTATCTGTTTTTTAGATACATATATCGCTTCTCTTAAAGGTGCATTTTTATAAAAACGAGCGAGCAAAATATTGAACGAAATAAAAATCAATACTGCACTAAGCAAGGCAACTATAATCAAATCTAAAATGCTTAAATTTAAGAATAAGTATTGCGACGAAAAAGACGATATAAATTGTAATAATAGTAACACCAATATTGACGCAACACTTGAAATAATCAAGGAACTTAACCATATAAAAAATCCCTGAATAAGTAATAATTTTCTTGATTTCTTCTTTGAAAAACCTATACATCTAAGTAAATTCAAATATCGTTCTTGTTCTTTAAAGAAATATAAAGAAATTGATACTATTCCCATAATCGTAGTGAGTACAAAAAATATCTTCACTGGCATTAAAATTAAATTATTAGCAACCATTTTAGAAGAAATCATTTGTTGAGAATCATTATAGTATACACTTTTACTTGAAATATTTCTTATCAAAAATGAGTTTTCAGCTGCTATTATATGTATATACTTTGGTGAAGCTTTACTATTTGTTGTTAATATTGATGGAAATAAAAGTTTTTCACTTTGATAGTCATAGTGCAATTTTATTTTATTTGAAAAATTCTTTATAATTCCAGTCAATACAAAGCTTTTCTTTTCTGTGTTTCCATCTGAATTTTTAATTTCAAGTTCTACCTTATCTCCTATTTTACTTTTCAATCCAAGAATATCATATGTACCTTTTTCTATTGCAATTTCATTCTCAGATTTTGGCATTTTTCCAGATTCAAAATGTAATGATAAAAGTGTACTTACATTGTCATTTACATTTCCTATCCAAATGTCAGAAGGGCTTTTACTTTTAACTTCCCAAATTCCACTTATAATTCCTGCTTTTTCTTCAACTAATTGAGATTCCTTTTCTCTAAAATTCTCTTGGTCTACATAAAATCGAATTGATTCATAGACACCACCTTTTTCTATTTTATAATTTTCTACAAGAGAATATTTAAAACTATCACTGTACCAAAGAATAGTAAGAAAAGCAAATAAGAATAATGATATACATAAAACTATGCCTATACACCGTTTCGGATATGATTTTATATATTTTTTAGGTCAGTTTACAAGGAACTACACGCAGACCGTGAAACGGGCTGCTGACAACAAACGGCGCTATGCTCCCGGCTGGGTGCATAGCACCTGTTTGTTGCGGGGGTTTCCAAAGGTGGCAGCGCCCCATTTGGCACACGACTTTGCGGAGCAAAGTGTAGTGTGTTATACGCTCTGTCGGCGTTGCCCTGAAAATACCGTTGCCGCCGGGGAGGGCAAGGGCATTTGACGCGGCAGGAAAGCAGGGCTTTGTTTGGGGCTGGTAAGCCGGAAACAAAGGGCTGATTTCAGCAGCAGACAGGGCGTATTATGAAAGCCCCCGTCCCTCGTCCTCCGCCCCCGGCCTATGGGACAAAAAGTCCCAAAGCTCTGGACACCGTGACCAGATGTGTGGCCACACTCCGGGAAAAGTAGCAGGACGGCAGGAAACCGTCAAGGCTGAAATGAATGGGCTGACGCCCGGCCTTGACCGTTCCCCGCCGCCCCGCTGGATGGGTGGACAAGGTGGCCAATCCCTAAAAGTGTTTGGCCGCACTCGTTCATTTTGGGGCCTTTCTTCTCCCAAAATTGAAATGGGCGGGAAAGCCCTAAAATGGCTTTCCCGCCTTGATTACCCATTAGCAAAGACGGGCGAGACTGTCAACGGCGGCGCTGAAAGCGCCGTTCATCTTGACCGTTGACTGGCTCGCCTGGCTTTGCTACTGCCCGTAAGAGATGGAAAAACAAGATGGAAAACAAGGTTAAAAATGGTTGACAAGTCTATCGGATGTGTGTTATACTGTGCGACAGTTTGAGATTGGAAGGAGGCTTACGTGTGTTAATTTGTGTACGCTAATAAGCAATAAAAAGTAGAAGTACCTTTCCACATGATGGTGGGCTTTTTTTGCGTGCGTATGCAAAGGAACACGTAGGTTTGACACGAGCAGTCTTTGAACTGTATCGTGGTGTTTTTTCGTGCTTTGTTGTTATGCAGGCGTCTGCCCTCTCTGTGGGACAACGCCTGCTTTTTATTGCAGAAACAAAGGAACAATGCAATAAAAAAGGAGGTTCGCATTATGACCCAAAACAACAATTCATGGAGAAAAACTTATTTTACACTTCTTGCCGGACAAGCAATATCCTTTATTAGCAGCGGTATTTTGCAAATGGCCATTATCTTTTATTTGGTTGCGAAAACTAATTCTGCAATCATATTGACGGCGGCAACACTGATTGGATTTTTGCCGCAAGCCTGTTTAGGCCCGTTTGCAGGTGCTTTTGTTGACCGGCACAGCCGTAAAAGCGTAATGATTGGTGCGGATTTGATAATTGCCGCCGCTGGCGGTATTCTGGCGCTGGTGGCGTTTTACATGGAATTGCCCGTATGGTCTATTATGGTTGTCCTGTTAATCCGAAGTGCGGGAACTGCTTTTCATTCTCCAGCATTCAGCGCAGCAACACCTATGATTGTGCCAAAAGAGGAACTTACAAAATGCGCTGGTTACACGTCGACCATGCAAGCAGTAAGTGCGATTATCAGTCCAGCTGCCGCAGCGTTTTTATATGCTGTTTGGCCTCTTAATGCAATTATATTGTTAGATATTGTGGGTGCAATCCTTGCCTGTGTGACTGTTGCGATTTCGTCCATACCAACGCCTGAACTATGTCCAGAAACGAAAAGACAACAGTTTTTACAGGATATGAAAGAGGGGTATGTGGTATTAAAGCAAAACAGGGGCCTCTTTGCTCTGCTCTGGATTGGTGTAATTTATATGTTCTTTTATATGCCAATCAGTACGCTTTTTCCTCTCATCTGTATGTCATACTTCAAAGGAACACCGGCCCATGCCTCTGCCGCTGAAATTGCTTTTGCGGTTGGTATGCTGCTTGGCGGAGTCATTCTGAGCATTTGGGGCGGTTTTAAGAAACGGCGGTACACCATCGGTCTTTCCGTTCTCCTGATGGGCGTTAGCAATATGCTCTCCGGGCTTTTGCCGCCAGACGCATTTCTTGTCTTTGTTGTGTGCTGTACTGTTATGGGAATTTCCGCTCCATTTTACGGTGTGCAAAATGCGATTTTTCAAGAAACGGTCAAACCAGAATATCTGGGGAGAGTTTTTTCTCTACTGACAAGCGCCGCTTCCCTCGCCATGCCGTTTGGCCTTGTCATTTCCGGGCCTCTGGCGGAGCGGCTGGGAGTTGAGAAATGGTTTGTCATTTGCGGAATTGGCATTATCATCGTTGCGCTTGCCGTATTTTTACTACCCGGTTTGAGAGAGATTGACAATACGCAATAATCAACTGCACCTTTTTCTATTACTAAACAAAATGCCTGGATGGTGGTTCTGAAAAACCAGAACCGCCGTTCAGGCATTTTTTATCTTCGTCCTCTCTGCGGTTTTGGATTCTTCAGCAAGTCGGATTTTTCCGCAATCTTTTTCAGCCACTTCCGTTCTTCTACTGACAGCTTCCTAAAATTCAGCTTGAGCCGTTTGCAGATAAACGCCAAGTACGCTTGTTCCGTGTCGCTGTCCTGGCTGACGATTTCACCAGCAGTTTCCAGCATTTCTTTTAGCGGGTTATCCTCTGGGACGCTGAAAAAATCGTCCTTGTGTGTTTCCCGCAGAGCAAGGGCAATCCCGTTTATGTCCCGTTGTATCACATAGCGGCAAAACTCGTCCTCATCAATATGGGCGGTGATAAGCTGTCTTAACTGCGTATCACTCATGCCAGGATTATGCTTTTTTATAACAGTTGCGCTCATCGTGTCCACTATGGCGTTTGCACCCTGCGCCTGTTTCAGTGCCGTTCCGTTCACATAGATTTCAAGGTCAGCCATCAGCCGGGGGAAATCCGGGTGCGCCGCCAGCTCACACAGCAGGGTATTGTCTATCCTCCCGCTTTTCAGCAGGTCAATCATTTCATCACTCAAACGCAGGTCTGCAAGATCGGCGTTTGGGTGATTTTTCATTTCAGACAGCCCCAGCAGATAATCAGCGGTCACACCGTAAAACTTCGCCAGCCGGATAAGGGCATAGTGGCTGATGTCCTTGAAGTCTTCCGTTTCGTAACTGCCCAGCGCAGACTTGGAAAGCCCGGTCTGCTCCGCAAGCTGCCCCAGCGTCAAGCCACGCTCCACACGTAGGTCTTTTAATCGCTCTTGTATGGATAAAGACATATTCACCCTCCTTGCTAGCTCAACGAAAGAGAAGCCGTTATGCTATGTACTATGCTCATAGCATAACGGCATAGGCATTTACAGTTTTATTTTACCATTTGCTACATCTTCACGAAATTTATCAACAAGCTTCGCTGTCAGCTTGGATTTACCGTAGTGTTCAAGTACAAAAGTACGATAACTTTTTCCATCTACAAGCACATCACTTTTTCTGGTCAACAACCAATTTCCGTTACCTCCTCCCTGTTCTCTAATATTCCAGTCTTTCCCATATCTTTTATAGATTTCATCTTTTTTACCTTGAACAGACATTGATTCGCTTGGAATATAAACAATTTGCATAATAGCTCCTCCTTTATTTTGTGCAAGAAGACCAGAAACCTGAATTTGTCTTTTATCTTTTTTTGATTATATCACAAATCCGAGAGCGTGGAAATAGGGAGTTTTTCAGGCTGATTTCCTACCTCTTGGATATACGGCACAGGCGGTCAAAAAGGTGTAGACTTGGGATAGTTCATCGATGGACAAGCACCTTGGAAACAGAACACGCCAAAGAAAACGGAGGGACGCATGAGCAAAAGACCCTATCAACACCTGCCGCCGCTGGAACACAGGCCGGACGGCTCCCCCTACCGCATAACCCCGCCCCAGAAGAGACGAGCCAGCGGCCTGATACGCCGGGAGTGCTGCAACTGCGAGGACGGAAACTGCCTTGCGCTGGACGATGGCGACACCTGCGCCTGTCCGCAGATGATTTCGTTCTCCGTCTGCTGCAAGTGGTTCCGCTGGGCGGTCTTGCCGCTGGACAGGACGCTGGAAGCGGAGATTTACCGGGACAGGGACTTGAAACGCTGTGCGGAGTGCGGCGGTGTGTTCGTCCCGAAGTCCAACCGGGGCAAATACTGCCCGGACTGCGCCGCCAGAGTTCACAGGCGGCAGAAAACAGAAAGTGAACGGAAAAGGAGGTCTGCTGTGGACAGTTAAGAGCGGGAAAAGCCTTGATTTGCAAGGCTCCGCAAGCCCTCAACCGGGGCGGCTGGTATCATTTATCATTCGCCCCGGAAAACGGGCCTCTAACCGTCCACAAAACACGCTATGACAAACACGATTTATATTCACCAGCCGGAAAAGGCGTTCAGTTTCACCCGGCTCCCCAATTTCCTTTTTGAAGCACCCACATTCCAGCCCTTGAGCAACGAAGCGAAGGTGCTGTATGCCTTTGCCCTGCGCCGGGCGGAGTTGTCCCGGAAGAACGGCTGGGCGGACGAGTACGGGCGGGTCTACCTGTACTACCCCATCTGCGAGGTGGTCGCTTTGCTCCGCTGCGGGCGGCAGAAAGCGGTCAACACCCTGCGGGAGTTGCAGTATGCGGGGCTGGTGGAAATCCAGAAACAGGGCTGTGGAAAACCCAACCGCATTTACCCGAAATCCTATGAAGCGGTTCCAAACACCGACTTCAAGAAATCCGGTTATGGTACGCCGGAGGGCTGAAAACCGTACTTGGCGAGTACGAAAATCAATCCTCTTGAAGTACGGAAATCTGACGGTATATAGAAATACAGAGATTAAAACCATCTATTTACATTCATTCCATTCCAATCCTATCAGAGATATTTTCGGCGGGAAAACCCGCCGGAAAGGAATGGAATGGGGAAAGGAGTTCAATGGCACAACACGCAATTTTGCGATTTGAGAAGCACAAGGGCCACCCGGCGGGGCCGCTGGAAGCCCACCATGAACGGAAAAAGGAGCAGTACGCCAGCAACCCGGACATTGACACCAGCCGGAGCAAGTACAATTTCCACATCGTCAAGCCGGATGGCCGCTACTACCATTTCATTCAGAGCCGCATCGAGCAGGCCAGATGCCGCACCCGCAAGGACAGCACTCGGTTTGTGGACACGCTGATTACCGCCAGCCCGGAGTTTTTCAAGGGCAAGTCCCCAAAGGAGATAGCGGCCTACTTCCAGAGGGCGGCGGACTTCCTCATTGACCGGGTGGGCCGGGAGAACATCGTTTCGGCTATGGTACACATGGATGAAAAAACGCCCCATCTGCACTTGGTCTTTGTGCCGCTGACAAAGGACAACCGCCTGTGCGCCAAAGAAATTATCGGCAACCGGGCCAATCTGACGAAGTGGCAGGACGATTTTCACGCCTGTATGGTGGAGCAGTACCCCGACCTGGAGCGTGGGGAAAGCGCCAGCAAGACGGGCCGGAAGCATATCCCCACCCGGCTGTTCAAACAGGCGGTCAACCTCTCCAAACAGGCGAGGGCCATTGAAGCGGTTCTCTCCGGCATTACCCCGCTGAACGCCGGAAAGAAGAAAGAGGAAGCCCTCTCCATGCTGAAAAAGTGGTTTCCGCAGATGGAGAACTTCTCCGGGCAACTGAAAAAATACAAGGTCACAATCAATGACTTGTTAGCGGAAAATGAAAAGCTGGAAGTCAGGGCAAAGGCCAGCGAAAAAGGCAAGATGAATGACACGATGGAACGGGCGAAGTTAAAAAGCGAACTGGACGATATGCGGCGGCTGGTTGACCGTATCCCGCCGGAGATTTTAGCGGAACTGAAACGGCAACAGCGGCAGCATGGAAAGGAAAGGTGATCTTATAAGTAATATCAGATACAAAAAGGAAATCGAAATCGTGACTTTTCAGGGAAAGGAAATCACACTGGAAAATCTCTCCCCGGTGTTCACGCCGGAACAGGAAGCAGCCAAACGCCGGGAACTGGAACAGCAGCTTTATGAGGTGTTCCGCAAGTACGCCGACAAGCGGGAGAGTGAGGAAGCCGGGACATAAGGTTTTCCAAACCCATCATTGATTTGCGGGGCTGCTGGCGGTATAATAGAACTGTCAGCAGCTCCGTTTCTTTTTTAAGAAAAGGAGCGACAATATGAACAATC
>OGQT01000113.1_pt1 | contig 75479 bp, 78 predicted proteins | sample 1553261 | NCBI WGS metagenome assembly OGQT01 (sample SAMEA2579992, study PRJEB22360) | human gut metagenome | biome: human gut; feature: human-associated habitat; material: faeces | place: Denmark | collected 2008/2010
AAGCTGTCATTGTAACTGTCTGTCCTTTTGTGATAGCAGTTGCACTGATTGTTGAGTTGTTTACAAGCTTTGTTGGAGCATCACTCTTATAAACATAGCTTACAGTTATTGTATCTGATGTATAAACGCCAGATGCGTTTGCTGGAGTAGAAGAAAGTGTATAGCCGTCAAAAGTTTTAGCTGTTGTTGTGTACTTATTAGTACCGTCAACCATACCCTTGAGTGTTTCCTGAGCAAGAACCTTACCGTCATTGCTTGTGTAAACAACATTTACCTTACCTGTTGGATAAACCTTTGCATTTTTAATCCAAACTTCTCCTGTTGATTCGTAGCCCTTAGCACCAGCTGATGGCTCCTGAACACCTGAACCGTTATTGAAGATAACCATTGCGGATTCTGTATCTGCTGCTTCACCAACGAACCAACCATCACCCTCTGCTGTCATCTGAGTTCCAGGCCACTTACCATTATACTCAGTAGCTGCTTTACCCTCTTCTGTATATGTATACATATATACAGATGACCAGTTTTTAGCATTGTAGTAGTGAATTTGAAGATTTGTAGGCTCTACATAGTTATACTTGAATACAACATTAATATTGCCAGACTTATATGTACCTGTTGCATTGCTTGTTTGTGTGAGGTCAACCTCATGGTTTTTGATAGTCTTAGGAGTTGCGGAATATGTTGCACCAATCTTGCCTGTCATTGTTGTAGAATCTGCAAGAGCAGCACCAGTTGAAGCGTCTACATAAGAAACTGAAACTGTACCAAACTTTGAAGCATCAAGATGATAATAGAAAGTAACCGCTGCATCTGTTTCTGAATATGTGCCAGATGTAGAACCTACTGTTTTTACAAGGTCATATGTTTTTGTAAGCTCAGCATCAGCAGAAACTGTGTAAGATTCACCGATAAGACCTACCATTGTCTGAGTCTTGAGAACTTCGCCATTATCTTGGTTGATATGCTTAACAATAACCTTGCCCTTAGCGCCCTGTGGCTCTTGGAGAAGTATTGTGCCGTTATCACCTGAATTAAATGTAACCTTACCACCAGAAACTACGCATGTTGTATCATCATACCAGTTTGTGATAACTGTACCATCGCCCCATACTGAGGAAACATCAATAGTAATATCCTTGTTTGCCTGAGCAAAGAGTGTAGCAACAATCTTATCTTCTACATCATTCTTGCTATATGTTCTTGAGAATGTGTAACCATTTGAGGAATCATAAGAAGAAATAACCTTGTGCTGACCTGCACCAACTGAAAGGTGGTTATTTCTGAATGTACCAACCTTCTGCCAGTGAGAAAGAACATCAGTATCAATAGAATCCCAGTTCATAAAGCCTCTGAATTGATGTCCTGCACCTGGGTCAACATTTGCAAAGCTGCTGTTTACCATAGGTCTGTTTGTTTCATCACCGTAGAAAATCTGAACAGCACCTGGAAGCATGAGGAAGAATGAACCAGCATACTTTCTGTCACCCTTTGCAAGAACTGTATCATGAGAAGAAATGTAGCTCAATACATTGAAGCTATCGTCATTGTTGATAGAGCTTGCGTATCTGCTATATGTGCTTTCAACAGAACCTGCAGATGGAATATTACTGCTATTTACAGCAGGAGCAAACTCAAAGTTAATCATTGAGTCGAAGCCACCATCTGTATAATATGGGCTCTTACCAACCTGATGACCGAAGCATTCACCTGTCATCCAGAAATCAAGGTCGTCCAGCTTCTTTGTTGGATTTTCCTGCTTCCACTCTTTAAGAGCAGCTACGCACTTAGTTTTAAGTATTTTCCATGCTGAAAGCTCAACATGCTTAGCAGTATCGCAACGGAAACCATCAACACCAAAGTCACGAACCCACTCTGCGAGCCAGTCTGAGAGATAACCTGTAACTGTGTTTGAAGCGCCATATTTGCTTTCTTTAGCGGCATATGTACCCTCTTTAGTCCACTTTGTTTTAAGAAGTTCAGGAAGTCCTACTAGATCGCTTGAACCTGTCTTAAAGTCAGGCAAGCCTGCGAGTGAACCTTCAATTTCGCCACCGCCTTCTTTATAGCCAGGGAGTCCGCAACGAACCCAGTCAGAGCCCCACCATTTGCCCCATAAATCAGCTCCAGAATCATAGTCAATATAGCTGTGATAATCTGTATTATTAACATTTTGATGTGCATAATAGTATGATTCCCAGCCTGACTTTATAGCACCAAAACCAAACTCGTCCATATCCTTAAGTGTGTTATAACCTGAGTGGTTCATAACAATATCCATAACGATACGGATTCCATGCTCGTGAGCTGTATCAACCAAAGTTTGGAACTCTGCCTTTGTACCGAAGTTTGCATCAGATTCGGTGTAGTCAAGGACATAATAGCCGTGGTATGAGTAGTGAGCGAAACTGTTTCCGTTGCAACCTACGCAATAACCATGAATCTGCTCATATGGAGCAGAAAGCCAAATAGCATTAACACCGAGGTCATTGAAGTAACCGTCATTGATTTTCTTTGTGATACCAGCGAAGTCACCGCCCTGAAAAGCTGCATACTGGTCATAGCTTACTTCATTACCATCCTGGTCAAGACCTCTGCCGTAGCTATGGTCATTAGATGTGTCACCGTTATAGAAACGGTCTGTAAGTAGGAAGTAAACTGTCGCATTATCCCATGAGAATGGAGCCTCTGTTGAGCTTGCAGTAGTAGAAGCCGCATTTACTTCTGAATTCATTGCAGGAATAGAGCCTGTAACGAAGCTCGTAGCAACCATTGCTAAGGATAAAGCTGCACTGATGATTTTTGCACCAAATTTGCTTTTTTGTGTCATTTTTTTCCTTCTTTCTTAAATCTTGTCAAAATGTTTAATTAACCAAATGCTTATTTAAAGTAAGTTCCACCTCCGTTGTAGTAAAATTTCAATAAAAACTTACTATAACTGCACAATTTTTGCGCAGTTCACATATATAATTTAACCTTTTTTATTGCAAATTTAATTCTAAATAAGAAATAAAAGTTAGTTTTTACCTTACAATGCAAATTTCGCTCTTTTAAACAAACAAAATGCAATTTTTTTGGGTAAATATTCTAACGATTTCAAATTTTAACAAAACAACTGTATCTTATAAAAATGCACAAAAAAATCCCCTGTCTTTCGACAGAGGATTTCTTATAAGTTATATTAAAAATTAGATAAGCTCTATAATAGCCATCTCAGCTGCGTCGCCACGGCGTGGTCCAAGCTTAGTAATTCTTGTATATCCACCGTTCTTATCAGCATACTTAGGAGCAATCTCCTTAAAGAGCTTTTGTGCTACATCTTCCTTTGTGATGAAAGAAAGAACGAGTCTCTTATTGTGAAGATTATCTTCCTTAGCTATTGTAATGAACTTCTCAGCCAAAGAGCTGACCTCTTTAGCACGAGTTACAGTTGTCTCTATCTTGCCGTTCTCAAAGAGGAATGTTACCATTGCTCTGAGCATAGCGGTTCTGTGGGCAGTATCCCTGCCGAGCTTTCTTGTACCTGGCATAGATATTCACTCCTTTACCTTTTGGTTTGGTGATTGAAGAATTATTCTTCCTCGTTTTGTAAACTGAAACCGAGACTTGTCAACTTCTCGACAACCTCTTCAAGCGATTTGCGTCCAAGGTTACGGACCTTCATCATATCGTCCTCAGACTTATTGATAAGGTCTTCGACTGTATTTATTCCAGCACGCTTTAAGCAGTTAAAGGAACGAACCGAAAGGTCTAGCTCCTCTATTGTCATCTCAAGAACCTTTTCCTTGCCCTTATCGTCTTTTTCTACCATAATTTCGGTACTGCTACCCTTATCAGATAGATTTACGAAAAGATTAAGATGCTCTGTGAGAACCTTCGCTGCAAGCGAAACTGCCTCTTGTGCATTTATAACTCCGTTAGTCCAGACGTCGAGCGTTAGCTTGTCATAGTCTGTGATTTGACCTACACGAGTATTCTCGACAGTATAATTAACCTTGAGAACAGGTGTGTAGATAGAATCAACGGGGAGAACTCCGATAACATTTTGTGGCATACTTGCCTTATTTTTCTCGGCAGAAATATATCCACGACCTCTATCAAGAGTAATCTCCATATTGAGTTTAGCTCCCTCGCCGAGTGTGGCAATGTGCATATCAGGGTTGAGTATTTCAACTTCGCTATCACACTTGATTGAATCAGCTGTGACATTGCAAGGACCTTCAGCAGAGATATTAACTACCTTAGGACCATTGCAATAAAGCTTAGCTATAAGACCCTTCATATTGAGAACGATTTCTGTTACATCCTCTTTAACTCCGGGAATTGTAGAAAATTCGTGGAGCACACCATCAATCTTAATTGATGTTACAGCAACACCTTCGAGAGAAGAAAGAAGAACTCTTCTAAGGCTATTGCCGAGTGTGTTGCCAAAACCTCGCTCAAGAGGCTCGACTACGAACTTACCGAAAGTACCGTCCGTTGTAAGCTCGGCTGTGTCTATTCGTGGCTTTTCTATCTCAATCATTAGCTAACCTCCTTAACAGACAGCGGCATATGCCGCCAAAAAGTGCATCCTGCAATAATCGACCGGATTACTTGGAGTACAACTCAACGATAAGGTGAGCTTCTACATCATAATCAAGATCTTCAATGTTTGGCATACGAGTTACCTTTGCTGAGAACTCGTCTTTGTTAACCTCAAGCCAAAGTGGAACAATTCTTCCGTTTGTTTCTTCTACATTAGCCTTGAACTTAGGGCTGCTCTTGCTCTTATCTCTAAGGGAGATAACATCGCCAACCTTAATTCTATAAGAAGGAATATCTACTCTCTTACCGTTTACGAGGAAGTGACCGTGATTAACGAGCTGTCTTGCCTCTCTTCTTGTAAGAGCGAGTCCCATTCTGAAAACAACATTATCAAGTCTGGATTCGAGGCAAACGATAAGGTTATTACCTGCCTGGCCTTCCATCTTAGAAGCGATTTCATAATAGTGATAGAACTGCTTCTCAAGAACACCATAGATGAACTTGAGCTTCTGCTTCTCTTTGAGCTGGAGTCCGTATTCAGAAACCTTTCTTCTGCTATTAGCATTAGGATTCATCTTGGATTCCTTATTGATGCCGACAACGGCTGGGCTGATGCCCAAATATCTGCATCTCTTTAAAACTGGATCTCTCTGAACTGCCATTTATCTAAACACCTCCAAATTTTATACTAAACGCGTCTTCTCTTAGGAGGACGGCAACCATTGTGTGGGATTGGAGTAACATCTTTAATCATGCTGACTTCAAGACCTGCTGTCTGAAGAGCACGGATTGCTGCCTCACGACCTGCACCTGGTCCCTTAACATATACTTCAACAGACTTCATGCCATGCTCCATAGCAACCTTAGCTGCTGTTTCTGCAGCTGACTGAGCTGCGAAAGGAGTAGACTTTCTTGAGCCTCTGAAGCCGAGCTCGCCGGCACTTGCCCAAGAAATAGCATTACCCTGTGTATCAGATATAGTAACAATAGTGTTATTGAAGGTTGACTGAATGTGTGCTGCACCCTTTTCGATGTTCTTGCGTTCACGGCGTCTGCGGACGCCTGTCTTCTTAGCACCCTTTTGTACTGCCATCGATTATTCCCTCCTAAGATTATTTCTTCTTGTTCGCCATAGTCTTGCGTGGTCCCTTACGAGTACGAGCGTTTGTCTTTGAACGCTGGCCTCTTACTGGAAGACTCTTGCGGTGACGAACGCCGCGGTAGCAACCGATTTCGATAAGTCTCTTAATATCGAAAGCAATGTCTCGTCTGAGGTCACCCTCAACGCGGCAGTTATGATCGATATACTCACGAAGCTTAGAAATATCGTCCTCTGTGAGGTCTCTGACTCTTGTGTCAGGGTTGATGCCTGTGGCTTCGATAATATTTGTAGCTGTCTTACGGCCGATACCATAGATATATGTGAGGCCGATTTCTATTCTTTTATCTCTGGGTAAGTCAACGCCTGCTATACGCGCCATACTTTTAGCACCTCCATAAATTCCAAAGCGTCAATTAACCCTGACGCTGCTTATGCTTCGGATTTTCGCAGATAACCATAATCTTGCCCTTACGCTTGATTACCTTGCACTTTTCGCAAATTTTTTTAACAGAAGGTCTGACTTTCATTTATATCCTTCCTTTCATGTTAACAATATATATTACTTGCTTCGCCATGTGATGCGACCCTTAGTAAGGTCATATGGCGACATTTCGATTGTAACCTTATCACCGGGAAGTATGCGAATGAAATTCATTCTGAGTTTTCCCGATATATGAGCGTTAATTGTGTGTCCATTAGGAAGTTCTACTACAAACTGAGCGTTTGGCAATGCTTCCTTAACTGTACCTTCGATTTCGATTACATCCTGCTTTGACAATTTAATAACCTCCTCATATCAGTATAAGACAAACCCTTTTCAGAGTGCCTGTTCTTTATCATCGGCATTAAATGCCGAAAGAAACTTTCTGATTCCACGGTTGGTCTGCATTGAAGCCTCATCAGCAACTGTATTAGTTACTGCAAGGTGTATAAGGTTTTTCTTCTTTGTCTTTTCAAGTGTTCTTCTTTTTCCGTCGCAGATAACTGCAAATTTTGAATCACACTCTAATATAATGAAGAAACCACCCTTATCGTGTCCGCTAAGTGAGCGAACAACCAATCCCTTTTGAAATTCCATAACCACAATCGTCCTTTCTCTCAAGGAAGTGTCATTATAACAGGTCCATCAGAGGTTATTGCGATTGTATGCTCAAAATGAGCCGAAAGGCTTCCGTCTGCTGTGACGGTGGTCCATCTATCGCTGAGAACCTTAACCTCGTGGCCACCAGCATTTATCATAGGCTCAATGGCTATTGTCATACCAGGTAGAAGGCGTACACCACGCCCTGGTGTGCCGTAATTTGGTACACTTGGATCTTCATGCAGCTTCGCACCTACTCCGTGACCGACGAAATCTCGTACCACCGAGTAACTGCGCGGCTCGACATACCTCTGTACCGCGCTTCCGATATCGCCGATTCTATTACCTGCTATTGCATTTTTGATACCCTCAAAAAGTGCTTCACGGGTTGTATCGAGTAGGGCCTGAGCTTCCTTAGAAATATCACCGCAGGCAAAAGTCCATGCGTTGTCTCCGTGATAACCCTGAAGGCAAGCACCAACATCTATGCTGACGATATCACCTTGTTTCAAGATTTTACTCTTGCTTGGTATGCCGTGGATGACTACATTATTAACAGATATACACGCACTTGCGGGAAATCCGCCGTAGCCGAGAAACGAAGGGGTCGCCCCCTGTTCCTCGATATACTTACGGACAATCCTGTCGATTTCGAGTGTTGAAACACCCGGTTCAACTGCTTCACCAGCCAATCGCAAGGCTTTTTGAGAAACTCTGCCCGCATTACGCATGGCAGAGATTTCACGAGTTGTTTTGAGGACTACCATTTTTAAGCCTCAAGAGCTTCTATAAGAAGTCGAGTTGTATCCTCGATTTCTTCCTGACCCTCAACAACTGTGAGCTTACCTTGCTTCTCATAGTAATCCTTAAGAGGTTCTGTTTCACTATGATAAACATCAAGGCGTGACTTAACTGTGTCAGGATGGTCATCCTTGCGTTGAATAAGGGTGCCTGAGCAAGCGTCGCAAATGCCCTCAACCTTAGGCTTTTTATACTCAAGATGATAGCTTGCACCACACTTTTCGCAGACACGGCGTCCGGACATTCTATTTATTATCTTTTCATCAGGTACTTCAATATCAATTACCTTATCGATAACAATTCCCATCTTATCCAGAGCCTCAGCCTGAGGAATGGTTCTTGGGAAGCCATCGAGAATGAAACCGTCCTTGCAATCGTCCTTGACGATTCTTTCCTTAATGATGCCGATAACAACCTCATCAGGAACAAGAGCTCCAGATTCCATATAGCTCTTAGCCTTAAGACCCATCTCTGTGCCGGTTTTCAACGCCTCACGGATAATGTTACCCGTAGAAATTGCGGGAATATTGTAGCGATTGCAGATAACCTCGGCCTGTGTGCCCTTACCTGCACCTGGTGCTCCGAGAAGTATGATTTTCATAAATGTACTCCTTTCAGGATTCATCAGTCAAGGAAACCCTTATAATGACGCATCATCATCTGTGACTCAAGCTGCTTCAATGTTTCAAGAGCAACACCAACGAGAATGATAACTGATGTACCACCCATCATAAGGCTGCTTGTATTCAAGCCTGTAAGCTTTGAATAGAGAAGCGGAACAAGAGCGATAATTGCAAGGAATAATGCACCAATCAAAGTAATCTTTGACAATACCTTGGCAATAAAATCTACAGTTGGCTTACCAGGTCTGATACCTGGAATTGTGCCATTATTCTGACGGAGATTATTGGCCATTTCCACCGGATTATACTGAATTGCAACATAGAAATATGCAAACCCGAGAATGAGCAGGAACTCAAGAGCGATATAAAGCCAACCGCCCATAGAGAAAGCATCAAAGAAGCTTCTCCAGAAACCTGTAATATTCTTTTCGCCGATAAAGAACTCTATCGTGCTTGGAATAGAAAGAATCGAGCTTGCGAAGATTATTGGCATAACACCAGAGAGACCAACCTTAATTGGAAGGTGGCTGCTCTGACCGCCGTACATTTTACGACCAACAACACGCTTTGCGTATTGGATTGGAATACGGCGTTCTGCTTCGTTCATAAAAACGATAAGCCATACGATTACAAGAGATATAATAACATAAAGTGGAACAAGAATCAAATACTGTGTTTGACCATTTACTCCGAGCATAAAGAAATTATAAAGTCCTGTAAACATATAAGGGATTCTTGCGACGATACCTGCGAAAAGGATAATCGAAATACCGTTGCCGAGACCCTTTTGGTTAATTTGTTCACCAAGCCACATCATAAGAGCTGTGCCTGCAGTAAATGTAAGAATGATAGTTGCCGCAGCAAAAACGCCATAGAAACCATCAGTATATGTTACTATCTTAGAAGCTGAAAGCCACCAGTAGTAAGCACCGCCTTGTATAAGACCAAGGAGAACTGTAACATATCTTGTAATCTTACCTATTTTCTTTCTGCCTTCTTCGCCTTCCTTAGAAAGACGCTCGAGAGCAGGAATTGCAACAGTCAGAAGCTGGATGATAATTGACGAGTTAATATATGGTGTAACTGACATAGCGAACAATGTTGCGTTAGAGAACGCACCACCTGACATTGTGTCAAGATAAGCGAGCATACCACCATTTTCTGAGAGATTGCCCATAAGTGAGTTCAACGCAGTAATATCAAGAAATGGAACAGGAATAACTGAACCAATTCTGAATATTACGATTATAAAAAGTGTAAAAAGAATTTTTTTGCGAAGATCAGGAATACCCCAGGCGTTTCTGATTGTTTTAAACAATTAAACCACCTCGGCCTTTCCTCCGGCGGCTTCAATTTTCTGCTTTGCAGACTCAGAATATGCAGCAACCTTAACAGTGAGCTTCTTAGAAATTTCACCATTTCCAAGAATCTTTATGCCATCGTATTCTTTCTTAACGATACCTACGTTAACGAGAGCCTGTGCATCAACCTCTGCTCCGTCCTCAAACTTATTAAGGTCAGAAACATTGATTGCAACTATCTTCTTTGCGAAGATATTGTTAAAGCCTCTCTTAGGAACTCTTCTTTGAAGAGGCATTTGACCACCTTCAAAGCCAGGACGAATACTTCCGCCTGAACGAGCCTTTTGACCCTTATGACCCTTACCAGCTGTTTTGCCTTGACCTGAACCATGGCCTCTGCCGATTCTCTTGCGTTCCTTAGTTGAACCCTCAACTGCTGTTAATTCGTGCAATTTCATCTTACTCGCACCTCCTTCTTTAACCTTCAACCTCGATGAGGTGGATTATCTTAGCCACCTTACCCTTTGTTGCGGCGTTGTCTGGCTGAACTGTTGTGTCACCAGGCTTTTTAAGACCGAGTGAATGGGCGGTTGCAATTTGGTCTTTTAGAACTCCGATAAGACTTTTTTTAAGAGTAATCTTAATTTCTGCCATGTTTGCTTCCTCCCTTAAAGAATTTCTTTAACAGACTTGCCGCGGATAGCAGCAACTTCTTCTGCTGTTCTAAGGCTCTGAAGACCTGCGAGTGTAGCTCTAACTACATTGCAAGGGTTAGAAGAACGAAGAGCCTTTGTTCTGATATCTCTGATACCAACTGCTTCAACAACAGCACGAACAGGACCACCAGCGATAACACCAGTACCAGGAGCAGCAGGTTTCATAATAACCTTACCTGCACCAAAAATGCCAACGATTTCATGTGGAATTGTGTTGCCCTTAAGTGCAACCTTAAAGAGGTTTTTCTTAGCGTCCTCGATACCCTTACGGATAGCGTCTGGAACCTCTCCAGCTTTTCCGATACCGAAACCGACAGTACCGTTGCCGTCGCCTACAACTACAAGAGCAGCAAACTTATAAATACGACCGCCCTTAACAGTCTTAGAAACACGGTTAATTGTAACAACGTGCTCTTTCAAATCAAGCTTAGATGCGTCAATGATAGCCAAAGTTATTCCTCCTTATCAGAATTTAAGACCGCCCTCACGAGCGCCTTCGGCCAATTCCTTGACGCGTCCGTGGAAGATATATCCACCGCGGTCAAAAACGACCTCTGTGATGTTCTTTTCTGCTGCACGCTTTGCTATAAGAGCGCCAACCTTGCGAGCTGCGTCTTTGTTTCCGCCATAACCATCTATATCCTTATCAAGTGATGATGCAGAAGCGAGTGTAACACCCTTTACATCGTCGATAAGCTGAGCGTAGATGTTGTTAGTGGAGCGGAAAACATTAAGGCGAGGACGAGCCGCTGTACCGCTTACTTTACCACGCACTCTCTTGTGGCGGTTAAGTCTTGCCTTGTTTGTATCAGGCTTTTTCACCATAGTTTATTCACTCCTTAATTACTTCTTGCCGCCCTTACCGGCCTTGCCTTCCTTGCGGCGGATAACTTCATCGGCGTACTTAATACCCTTGCCCTTATATGGCTCAGGTGGACGCTTCTCTCTTACTTCAGCAGCAAACTGACCAACCTTTTGCTTATCAGCACCGCTGATGATAATCAAGTTAGGAGTCGGAGCTTCAATAGTAATATCGTCTGTATCAGAAACGATAACCTGATGTGAAAATCCGAGGTTCATAACAAGATCTTTGCCCTTCTTCTGAACACGGTAACCAACGCCGTTTACTTCGAGCTGCTTCTTAAAGCCGTTTGTAACGCCTTCAATCATATTAGCAATAAGTGAACGAGTTAAACCGTGCAGTGAACGGTTCTCTTTGTCGTCATTAGGACGCTCAACAGTGATAACACCATTTTCAATCTTTATAATCATATTTTTGTGAACCTTCTGAGTAAGTGTACCCTTAGGTCCCTTAACTGTCATAACACCGTTTTCGAACTTAGCGTCGACACCGGCGGGAATATTTATGGGTTTTCTTCCAATTCGAGACATTTACTGCACCCCCCTCTTTTACCAAATGTATGCGAGAACTTCGCCGCCAACATTTTCATTGCGTGCCTGACGGTCTGTCATAACACCTTTAGAAGTTGAGATGATTGCGATTCCAAGGCCCTTCATAACCTTAGGAAGATTCTCTACATCACTATATATACGCAAGCCCGGCTTAGAAACTCTGCGGAGTCCTGTGATAACCGGAGCCTTGTCCTCTGTATACTTGAGAACAACCTTAATAACACCCTGTTTGCCGTCTTCAGTTACTGTGAAGCTCTTGATATAGCCTTCGTCGAGGAGAATCTGGACGATAGCCTTCTTAAGATTGGAAGCAGGGATTTCGACGGATTCATGCTTCTGAGTATTTGCGTTACGAATTCTTGTAAGCAAATCTGCGATTGAATCTGTAATTTGCATACGGAAACCTCCTTCTTAAAGCCTTATTACCAGCTTGCTTTCTTTACGCCCGGAATCTCGCCCTTGTAGGCAAGCTCACGGAAGCATATACGGCATATGCCGAACTTGCGGAGGTATGCATGAGGCCTGCCGCAAATCTTGCATCTGTTGTATTCTCTAGTAGAGAACTTCTGATCTCTTTGCTGCTTTACTTTCATTGATGTCTTGGCCACAATTATCCCTCCTTATTTCTCAAACGGAGCGCCGAGAAGCTTTAAAAGCTCACGAGCCTCTTCGTCTGTCTGTGCTGTAGTAACGAAGCAGATATCCATGCCTCTTACCTTATCAACCTTATCAAACTCGATTTCTGGGAAGATGAGCTGTTCCTTGAGGCCCATGTTATAGTTACCACGGCCATCAAAAGAGTTAGCATTGATTCCTCTGAAGTCACGAACTCTTGGAAGAGCTACATTGAAAAATCTGTCGAGGAATTCATACATTCTGTTGCCACGAAGTGTTACCTTAACACCAATAGGCATACCCTCACGAAGTTTGAAGTTTGCAACGCTCTTCTTGGCCTTGCAAACCATAGGCTTTTGACCTGTAATAGCTGCCAAATCGGAAGAAATGGCATCTATTGCCTTCGAGTTCTCTCTTGCTTCACCTGCGCCGACATTGATAACAATCTTGTCGAGCTTAGGAATCTGCATAACGCTCTTATAGCCGAACTTCTTCATAAGAGCAGGAGCAATCTCGGAGATATATACATCTTTCATTCTAGCCATTTGTTATCCTCCTTAGAGTGCTTCGCCGCATTTTTTGCAAATACGCTGCTTGCTGCCATCAGTAAGAATCTGATGACCTACACGAGTAGGCTTGTTGCAGTGTGGGCAAACAACCTGTACCTTAGAAGCATACATAGCGCCCTCTGCCTTAACAATACCGCCTGCTTCGCCCATCTTGCGGGGCTTAACGTGCTTAGAAACAAGGTTTACCTTCTCGATAATAACCTTGCCCTCTTTTGGGCTTACTTGAAGAACTTTGCCCTTCTTGCCACGCTGTGTGCCGGAGAGTACGACAACAGTATCGCCTGTCTTAACATGAACCTTATTTTTCTTATCAGCCATTTCCGGCACCTCCTTAAAGGACCTCCGGAGCAAGGCTCAAGATTTTCATATAATCCTTATCTCTGAGCTCTCTTGCTACCGGGCCAAATATACGAGTACCTCTCGGGTTCTTATCGTCTCTGATGATAACTGCTGCATTCTCATCAAATCTGATGTATGTGCCGTCATCACGACGTACGCCTCTTGCCGAGCGTACTATAACTGCCTTAACTACATCGCCTTTTTTAACAACGCCGCCGGGTGCTGCTTTTTTAACTGAAGCTACGACTACGTCGCCTATATTAGCGTACCTCCTGCCGGTACCACCGAGAACGCGAATGCACATAAGCTCTTTCGCGCCAGTATTGTCGGCAACTTTGAGGTAGGTCTGCTGCTGTATCACAGTGCGTTCCTCCTTTTAATAAACGAAAAATTACTTCGCTTTCTCTATGATTTCTACAAGACGCCATCTCTTATCCTTAGAGATAGGACGTGTTTCCATTATACGCACACGGTCGCCTACTGAGCACTCGTTCTTTTCGTCGTGTACCTTAAGTCTAACTGTACGCTTAATAATCTTATTATAAAGCGGGTGCTTAACACTGTTTTCGATAGCAACGACAACAGTCTTATCCATCTTAGTGCTTACAACCCTGCCTACATCTGTTTTTCTAAGATTTCTTTCCACTTTGCGTTTCCTCCCTTCCCTTATGCATTAGTGCTGTCTTGGAGTTCGTTCTGACGCATAATTGTCTGTACGCGAGCGATGTCCTTCTTAACAGCAGAAATACGCATCGGGTTTTCGAGCTGGTTTATAGCAAGCTGAAAACGCAGGTTGAAAAGTTCCTCTTTAAGGCTCTTGAGTTTTTCTTCGAGCTCTGTGTTATTAAGTTCTCTGAGTTCTGAAGCTTTCATAATTACTCAACCTCCGTTTCTTCCTTAGTGACAAACTTGCACTTAACCGGCAACTTCATAGCCGCCAAACGCAAAGCCTCTCTTGCAGTCTCTTCTGGTACGCCGCCAAGCTCAAACATAACTCTGCCTGGCTTAACAACTGCTACCCAAAATTCCGGTGCACCTTTACCTTTACCCATACGAGTCTCTAAAGGCTTCTTTGTAACCGGCTTATCTGGGAAAATCTTAATCCAAACTTTACCGAATCTCTTGCAGTAACGTGTCATAGCAACACGGGCTGCTTCAATCTGGTTTGAGGTGATCCATACAGGCTCAAGTGCCTGAAGACCGTAATCACCGTAAACAACCTTGTTACCGCGTGTAGCCTTACCGGTCATACGACCTCTGTGAACTCTGCGGTACTTTACGCGCTTTGGTAACAGCATTATTTACTGCCTCCTTCCTTGCGGGGCCTGCGTGTTTCGTTGAGAACCTCGCCCTTATAAAGCCAAACCTTAACACCTACGATACCGTATGTTGTGTTTGCCTCAGCAAAGCCATAGTCGATATCTGCTCTAAGTGTCTGAAGGGGAATTGTTCCCTCGTGATACTGTTCTGATCTTGCGATTTCAGCACCGCCAAGACGGCCTGAGCACTGAATCTTTATACCCTTAGCGCCGAATCTCATAGCGTGTCCGATAGACTGCTTCATAGCACGGCGGAAAGAAATTCTCTTTTCGAGCTGTTGTGCAATGTTCTCTGCTACGAGCTGTGCGTTCAAATCAGGGTTCTTAACCTCTACGATATTGATTGCAACTGGCTTGCCGAGAAACTTCTCGCACTGAATGCGAAGCTTCTCAATCTCACTGCCGCCCTTACCGATAACCATACCAGGCTTAGCACAGTGAATATGAATTCTTACCTTGGAAGCGTCACGCTCAATCTCAATCTTTGGGACGCCTGCCGCATAAAGCTGCTTCTTAAGAAGCTTGCGGAGGTTATAGTCCTCAACGAGTGTATCACCGAAATCCTTATCGTTGACATACCAGCGAGAGTCCCAATTTTTAATTACGCCCACACGAAGGCCGTGTGGATTAACTTTCTGGCCCATAATTTACCTCCTCATCACTTATTCTTTCTCTTTGAGTACGAGTGTTACGTGCGATGTCTTCTTATCAATTCTGTACGCACGACCCTGTGCTCTCGGACGAATACGCTTGAGAATCGGACCTTGAGATACGAAACACTCAGCTACATATAATTTAGAAACATCCATATTATGGTTGTTCTCAGCATTTGCCATTGCTGATTTTAGAAGCTTTTCTAAGTCTTCACAAGCAGCCTTGGGGGTATGCTTGAGGACAGCCATCGCATATTCACAAGGCTTATTACGGATTAAATCCAAAACAATCTTAACCTTGCGTGGTGAAATACGGGCGTATTTAAGCTCTGCCCTTGCTTCCATTTTCATACACTCCTTTCGGCTTATTTCGTTGTCTTAGAACCGGCATGACCCTTGAAGGTTCTTGTCGGAGCAAACTCACCGAGCTTGTGGCCGACCATGTCTTCTGTTACATAAACTGGAACGTGCTTGCGGCCATCGTGAACCGCAAATGTGTGTCCTACGAAGTCAGGGAAAATTGTAGAAGATCTGCTCCAGGTTTTGAGAATCTTCTTCTCGCCTGCTTCGTTCATCTGCTGAATCCTTTTAAGCAGCACAGGCTGTACATAAGGACCCTTTTTAATGCTTCTTCCCATAGTTCAAAGCTCCTTTCTGTATGCCTTACTTACCGTTTCTGCGTCTGACAATCATCTTGTCAGAGTTCTTATGCTTAGATCTTGTCTTATAACCGGCTGTTGGTTTACCCCAAGGTGTTACAGGACTTGGACGACCTACAGGGCTCTTACCTTCACCACCACCGTGTGGGTGATCGTTAGGGTTCATAACAGAACCTCTGACCTTTGGTCTCCAACCCATGTTACGCTTACGACCAGCCTTACCGATTTTAACATTCTCGTGGTCGATATTGCCGACCTGACCGATAGTAGCCATACAGGTGTTAGGAACATTTCTAAGCTCGCCTGAAGGAAGTCTCAAAAGTGCGAGATTGCCTTCCTTAGCCATAAGCTGAGCCATGTTACCAGCACTTCTTGCGAGCTGAGCACCCTTACCAGGATAAAGCTCAACATTATGAATGAAAGTACCTGTTGGGATATTGATAAGCGGAAGTGCATTACCCGGCTTAATATCCGCACTAGGACCTGCTGTAATCTTGTCGCCAACCTTAAGTCCGTTAGGAGCGATGATGTAGCTCTTCTCGCCGTCAGCATACTGAACAAGAGCGATGTGAGCAGAGCGGTTTGGGTCATACTCAAGAGTAAGAACTGTACCCTCTACATCAAACTTCTGACGCTTAAAGTCGATGATACGATATTTTTGACGGTTACCGCCGCCTCTGTGGCGAACCGTAATTCTTCCGTAGCTGTTTCTACCTGAAGTCTTCTGCTTTGGTGCGAGAAGGCTCTTTTCAGGAGCAACCTTTGAAAGACCTGAATAATCAGTGACCGACATATTTCTTCTGGAAGGTGTAGTCGGCTTATAATTCTTTATTGCCATTCGTATTCACACTCCTCATGATGGCTTTGCGGAGAAATGGCGTTCTCCATTCATTCTGCCTGTGTTAATTTCAGGCTTACATCATGCCTTCAAAAAACTCGATTGTCTTGCTATCTTCTGTAAGAGTAACGATAGCCTTTTTCCAAGACGGTGTATATCCGCCTGTTCTGCCCTGACGGCGATACTGGCCTCTTACATTGATTGTGTTAACCTTCTTAACACTTACGCCGAAGATTTCCTCGACAGCCTTAGCTATCTCAATCTTACCAGCTGTTTTAGCAACCTTAAAGGTGTACTTCTTATCAACTGCACCTGCCATACTCTTTTCTGTAATAACAGGCTTTATAATGATGTCACGAGCAATCATGCGTACACCTCCTCAATCTTTGTTAATGCATCCTTGGCAATGATGAGCTTATCAGCATTGAGAATATCATAAACATTGATTGTGTTAACCTGAGCTGTCTTAACTCCAGGGATATTTCTCGCAGACTTGATAACCTTGTCGTTTACTTCGGGGATGACTATGAGTGCTTTCTTATCTGCACCAACTGCTGAGAGGAAAGAAACGATTGTCTTTGTCTTGTACTCATCTGCATTGATGCTGTCTACTACGATAAGTTCCTTATCGAGTACCTTAGATGAGAGAGCAGACTTAAGAGCAAGTCTTCTTACCTTCTTATTAACCGAGAATCTGTAGCTTCTTGGCTTTGGTGCGAAAACAATACCGCCGTGTGTCCACTGTGGAGCACGAGTCGAACCCTGTCTTGCGTGGCCTGTACCCTTTTGCTTCCAAGGCTTTCTTCCGCCGCCGGAAACCTCTGAACGAGTTAGAGCGGACTGTGTGCCCTGACGGTTATTTGCAAGGTAGTTAACTACCATTCTGTGCATTGCCGGCTCATTAGGCTCAATACCGAAGATTGCTTCTGAAAGCTCAACTGTACCTACCTCTTTGCCGGTCATATCTACAACTGCTAAATTAGGCACTATAATTCCTCCTTCCCTTACGCCTTAACACTGTCACGAATTGTAACGGTACCACCGTTAGGACCCGGAACAGCGCCCTTGATGGCGATAAGGTTGTTTTCAGCGTCTATCTTAACAACCTGTAGGTTTTGAACGGTGACTCTTTCAGCACCGAGATGACCTGCCATCTTCTTGCCCTTCCAAACTCTTGAAGGAGTTGAGCAAGCACCCATTGAACCACCGTGACGAGCAACTGGACCCGAACCGTGTGTTTCCTTCAATCTCTGGAAGTTCCAACGCTTGATAACGCCTGCGTAGCCCTTACCTTTGCTCTTACCGGTAACATCAATCTTGTCACCCTCAGCAAAAGCGTCTGCCTTGACAATGTCGCCTACGCTGTAAGCAGAAATGTCAGCAACTCTGAACTCACGAAGAGTTCTCTTAGGAGCTACATCTGCCTTCTTGAAGTGACCAAGAAGTGGCATTGTGATGTTTACAGGCTGATCCTTGAACTTATCACTGCGGACTCTCTTGCCCTTGCCAGTGCCGTTCTGAATCTTGAGCTTAACATCGCCGAAACCAAGCTGAATAGCTTCATATCCGTCATTTTCAACTGTCTTAATCTGAGCAACGACGCAAGGTCCTGCTTCAACAACAGTTACAGGGATGACATTACCCTTCTCATCGAAAATCTGTGTCATACCGATTTTCTTACCGATGATTGCCTTTTGCATTTTGTTTCCTCCTTGATAGGTTATTGGTTGGATTCGGAATACCTTACCAACTTGACCTCAACCTGCCTGTTGGTCTAAATCAAAATTAAAGCTTAATTTCGATTTCTACACCGGCGGGGAGCTCTAATCCCATTAACGCTTCAACAGTTTTGTTTGAAGGTCTGAGAATATCGATAAGTCTCTTATGAGTTCTCATCTCGAACTGCTCACGGCTGTCCTTGTACTTATGAACAGCACGGAGAATTGTGATGATCTGACGCTCTGTTGGAAGTGGTACAGGACCTGATACTCTCGCACCTGTACGCTTTGCTGTTGCAACAATCTTCTCAGCAGACTGGTCAACCAACTGGTGGTCATAACCCTTGATTCTTATCCTGATTTTTTCCTTGACTGCCACTGTAATCGCCTCCTTATTGTAGTTGGCGGGCGTTCTCTTTCTGACTTAACACCCTGCCGGGTGTTTCGTGAACTACCTTTAAAAAACCGGATTCGGTAATCCGAAATCCGGGTAAATAGTCAGAAAAAGGTCGTAGTAGTTCTGAGACACAGCAACCCTCAGTATCTCTTAACTTCCTTCTTTATTCTTTCGCCCGGTTTAAAAATCGGACATACTCCACGGAAAAACCGACCCTATGGTCGCAACCTCCCGCTTCATCGCATATCTGTCGCAGTCACGCTCAATTATAATACCATACCGATCTGCATTTTGCAAGCTTTTTTCTTGTGATTTTCGTAGAAATTCGCATATATTTTTTATGCAAATTTACTAATGGTATCTGAACCGTTCTGCATTTTTGCAAAGACGCAATGCCCTCACAACATATTTATTATATCACAAGCTCTGCAATTTGTCAATTATTTTTTTAAATATTTTTGATTATTTTATATTTATTTTAAAGAAACAGTAACGAATTAGCGAATATATTTCGCTTCTATATAATTGGTCAATAACAAAAGCATTAAATAGGCGGATAAAATCCGCCTATTAGAAAACAAGTGTTGGGCTTCGCCCAAAGGTATTTCGCTCTCTCCGGAGAGCGACCAAAGGCTCCGCCTTTGGAAACTGCAAGCTTTTGAAAAAGCTTGAGCAAAACTTTTAATTTCTATCGACATCACGTTATTTTATATAAAAAGACACTGCTCAGAAATCACTTCTGAACAGTGTCTTATATTATTTATTAGTATTGTTTACCCCAATATACCATATGCTTTGCTGGCTTGCCACAGCATACGCAGGTATCAGCCAAATGCTCCTCAACAAAAGGAATACATCTTGACTTTACGCCACCTGTTTCTTCCTTGAGCTTTTCTTCGCAAGCTGTTTCGCCACACCACATAGCCTTTATAAATCCAGGCTTATTCTTTGCAATATCAAGAAATTCCTCGTGTGTTGTTGCAACAAAAGTCTTTTCCTTGAGATTTTGCAAAGCTCTGTCATACATTGCGTCATGAATATCTTGCAAAGTCTTTGCTATTGTTTCTTCGAGATTTTCAAGAGCAACAATAATCTTTTCTCTGTTATCACGCCTTACGATAACGCATTGTCCCTTTTCAATATCCTTAGGGCCAAGCTCTACACGAACAGGTACACCCTTCATTTCATACTGTGAGAACTTCCAGCCCGGTGAGTTATCACTGTCATCAAGCTTTGTTCTGTAAGTATCAGCAATTCTGTTATAAAGCTCACGAGCCTTATCAAGAACGCCCTCCTTATGCTGTGCAATAGGAACAATAACAACCTGAATCGGAGAAATCTTTGGTGGAAGTACAAGTCCGTCATCGTCACCATGAACCATAATGATTGCACCAATCATTCTTGTTGATGTACCCCATGAAGTCTGGTGTGGATACTGTAATGTATTATCTCTGCCTGTAAACTTAATATCAAAGCTCTTAGCAAAGCCATCACCGAAATAGTGTGATGTACCGCCCTGCAATGCAACACCATTGTGCATCATAGGCTCGATTGTATATGTTTCCTCTGCACCCGCAAATTTTTCTTTTTCAGTCTTTCTACCGACAACAGCAGGAATAGCAAGGGTTTCCTTATAGAAATCCTCATAAACCTTGAGCATACGGAGAGTTTCTTCACGAGCCTCTTTTTCAGTTTCGTGCATTGTGTGGCCTTCCTGCCAAAGGAACTCTGATGTTCTCAGGAAAGGTCTTGTTGTCTTTTCCCAGCGAACAACTGAACACCACTGATTATAAAGCTTTGGCAAGTCACGATATGAATTGATAATCTTTGCGTAATGCTCGCAGAAAAGAGTTTCTGATGTAGGACGAACACAAAGACGCTCTGTAAGCTTTTCGTTTCCGCCTTGAGTTACCCATGCAACCTCAGGAGCAAAGCCCTCAACATGGTCTTTTTCCTTTTGTAGAAGGCTCTCTGGAATAAACATAGGCATATATACATTTTCGTGACCTGTTTTCTTAAAGCGTTCGTCCATATCCTTTTGCATATTTTCCCAGATAGCATAGCCGTAAGGTCTGATAACCATACAACCCTTAACTCCTGAATAGTCAACAAGCTCAGCCTTTTTAACTATATCAGTATACCATTTTGCAAAATCTTCATCTCTTGAGGTTATTGCCTCAACCATTTTCTTTTGATTAGCCATTATTAAAAATCCCCTCGGTAATTTATTTTTCAAAAGCAAATCATAATGCCATACCTTATTATTATATAATCAAATTCTGAAATTTTCAACTGTTTATTGAGCAAAACTAAATTTTGTCAACCGGCATTTCTTCATTCAATCTAATTATATTTTTCATAGCTTATGTATTCCCTATAATTTGCCTCTTAATCTTCTTGCTGAAACTGTTTAATACAGTGTTGTACGCAAGGTCAATCATATTTAACAGTTCATCTCAGGAAAATCGCTCAAGTAGACTGTATTCCAGTAAGGCTGCTGTATAGGTGGACAATGATACCCTCTTACCACCTTATCGGGATATAACGACCGAAAAAACTGACCCACATCAGAAGTACATTTAAGTGTAATTTTATAGTCGTTTTCATTCGGATAAAGCTGTGCAAAAATCTTACCATTTAACTTATAGCATATCGGGATATTTCCAAACGGATAATCTTCATAGGCTTTGTGCTTACTTAAACAATATTTAATAATATCTTCTGTTGACATAATACTTTCACCAAAATCTTCTCCGTCTAAAACTGTATTCAAATTTTCAGACTTAAATCCTTGATAACCTCTCCTGCAATAATTAAGCCAACCACTGACGGAACAAAAGCTGTACTTCCTGGAATCTGTCTTCTTTCGGTACATTTTCTTGCCGCTCCTGGAGGGCATACACAATTAGCACGACAACTAATTGACATATCCTCTATTGGTGTTATTGGTTTTTCCTTTGAATAGACAACCTTTAGCTTTTTAACTCCTCTTTTACGAAGTTCGGTTCTCATAACTCTTGCAAGTGGACAGACAGAAGTCTTATAAATATCTGCAACCTCAAAAGCCGTTGGGTCTAATTTATTTCCCGCACCCATAGAACAGATTATAGGTATTTTTGCTTCATTAGCTTTCATAACAAGCTCTATTTTTCCTGTAACAGTATCAATAGCATCTACAACATAATCATACTGTGAAAAATCAAATTCTCCACTTGTTTCAGGCGTAAAGAACATTTTATATTTATTCACAGTAATCTTAGGGTTTATATCCTTAATGCGTTCTTCAGCAACATCAACCTTATATTTGCCTATTGTACTTGTCAAGGCAATAATCTGTCTATTTATATTAGTAAGACAAACTTTATCATCATCAATAATATCAATAGTGCCTACACCGCTTCTTGCAAGAGCTTCTACGGTATATCCACCGACGCCTCCAACACCAAAAACTGCTACTCGAGAATTTTCGAGTTTCTTCATAGCCTCATCACCCAAAAGTAATTCCGTTCTTGAAAATCTACCAAGCATATTATCATTCTCTTTTCATAATTAGTATTAATCAAAAAGTGCGAACGAAGTTAGCACTTAGAGTGCAAGAGATGTTAAGGGCTTTGACCTTAACACACATGAGAAGCTCCGTCCCTCAACCCTGCGAACCTTTAAAAAGGCTCGAACGAAACTTTTATCTGTCCTTAGAAAATTCGGTCAGCTAACCGTAGGGGCGAACTGTGTTCGCCCGCTCGGCAGTTTCTTCAATTGTATCAATAAACTTCCATTATCAACTTAGGAGTTTTGCTTTCAAAATTGATTCCTCAACTTAACAGCAGAGGCACTCTGCCTTGACCAAAACTTTTATCTGTCTTTGGGAAGTTTTGTTGAACCTAAAACAATGTCATCTGACTACTTTCTGGCAAATCTCCGAAAGCTCCTGTTGACTGTAAAAGTTCTATGGCAGTTTTAGATGCTTTTGAGCGGTCACGGAAATCCTCTATTGACATAAATTCTCCGTCCGCTCTTGCGTCCATAAGTCCTTGTGCAGCAGCATCTCCGACCCCAGGTAAGGACGAGAACGGCAAACGAATATTCTCTCCCTCAACAAGGAATTTTCTTGCATCAGACTTATATATATCAACAGGCAATGCCTTTATGCCTCTTGCCTGCATCTCATTAACAATCTGAAGCGTTGCAAATTCTGAATTTTCTTTTGCAGAAGCTTCCTTGCCTTTCATCTTAATATCCTGCATTCTTTTTCTTACAGCATCTCTGCCCTTTGAAACGAGCAATCCATCAAGGTCTTCACTTCGTACTGTAAAGTATGCGGCGTAGTATTCCTTAGGTCTGTGAACCTTGTACCAACCAAGTCTTAGTGTCGCAATCATATATGCTGCGGCGTGAGCCTTTGGGAACATATACTTAATCTTCATACAAGAATCAATATACCACTGTGGAACATTATGCTCTTTCATAGCATTGATATGTTCCTGAGTAAGAAGCTTTGTACTTTTACCCTTACGAACAATTTCCATAATCTTGAATGCCATATCAGGCTCAAGACCCTTGTGCATAAGATAAACCATAATATTATCACGAGTACCAATAACCTGTGAAATATCGCAAACACCTTGTTTAATAAGCTCTGCGGCATTTCCTATCCAAACATCTGTACCATGTGAAAGTCCCGAAACTTGCAAAAGGTCGGAAAATGTTTTTGGCTGAGTTTCTATAAGCATTTGGCGAACAAAGTTTGTACCAACTTCTGGCAAAGAAAATGTTCCTGTGAGTGAATCTATATCCTCTGGCTCAAGACCAAGAGCCTTTGGAGATGTAAAAAGCGACATAACATCAGGGTCACTCATAGAAATATCCATAACACTTATGCCTGTATAATCTTCAAGGTAGCGATAAATCGTCGGAACATCGTGTCCAAGCTCATCAAGCTTACAAATAGTATCATGAATAGAATGGAAGTCGAAGTGTGTTGTAATACTATCGGAGTTTTGGTCATTAGCAGGGTGCTGAATCGGACAGAACTGGTATACATCATTTCTTCTTGGAACAACAACCATACCTCCTGGGTGCTGACCAGTAGTTCGTCTTACACCTGTACAACCGATTGCAAGACGCATTTCTTCCGCTCTGTGCATAATAACACCGTTTTCTTCTGCATATTTTTTAACAAAGCCAAGAGCAGTTTTTTCCGCAACAGTCGCAATAGTACCCGCTTTAAAGACATTCTCCTTGCCGAATAGTTCTTCCGTATATCTGTGCGATTTATTCTGATATTCGCCAGAAAAATTAAGGTCTATATCAGGTGTTTTATCTCCCTTAAATCCAAGGAATGTTTCAAATGGAATATCGTGTCCGTCCTGTTTATAAAGTGTACCACACTTAGGGCAGTTTTTAGGTGGCAGGTCAAAGCCCGAACCAACCTCGCCATGCTCAAAAAATTCACTATTTTTACACTTAGGACAAACATAGTGTGGAGCAAGCGGATTAACTTCTGAAATGCCCGACATAGTCGCAACAAATGACGAACCAACAGAACCACGAGAACCAACTAAGTATCCATGTTCCTCAGAATTTGCAACCAGCTTTTGAGCGGTCATATATAAAACCGAGAATCCGTTCTTTATGATAGAATTAAGTTCTTTTTCTATACGCTTCTCAACAATTTCAGGAAGTGGGTCACCATATGTATTTCTTGCTCGTTCCCAAGTAATTCTTGTCAAATCCTCCTCCGCACCTGGAATAAATGGTGGGAAGTTTCCTTTCGGAACAGCACGAATCTCGTCGCACATATCAGCAACAAGGTTCGTATTTTCTACAACGATTTCATATGCTTTTTCTTTGCCGAGATACTCAAATTCCTTAAGCATTTCAGCGGTAGTTCTTAGATAGAGTGGTGCTTGATTACCGGCGTCTTTAAAGCCTTGACCAGCCATAAGAATTTTTCTGTATTCGCTGTGGTGTGGTTCAAGGAAATGTACATCGCAGGTAGCAACAACAGGAATAGACAATTCCTCGCCAAGCCTTACGACTGTTCTGTTCAAATCCTGCAATTCTTCAATACTGCTTACCGTACCATTATTCAGCATAAACATATTGTTTCCAAGTGGCTGGATTTCAAGATAATCATAGAATGAGGCTATTTTTTTCAAATCCTCCCAAGGCCGTTTTTCAACTATCGCTCTGAAAAGTTCTCCGGCCTCGCAGGCACTTCCGACAATCAAGCCCTCACGATATTTTATAAGTTCAGACTTAGGTAAAAGCGGTTTTTTATAGAAATAATTAAGATGTCCCTTTGAAATAAGTCTATAAAGATTTTTAAGTCCTGCGGTATTTTTTGCAAGAACAATCTGGTGAAAATACTTTAAGCTCTTATAATCGCTATTAGAAAGCAAGCTGTTAAGCTGCGAAATATTCTTTGCACCATAATCCTCAGAAAGCTTTGTAAGCATAACCTGAAATATCTTTGCAAGCATAAAGGCATCATCACAAGCTCTATGATGGTTAAAATCTCCAAGCTTCAAATATTCAGCAATAAAATTCAACTTATGCTTTTTAATCTGTGGAAACATTGAGCGTGACATCATAAGTGTATCTATACTTGTAAAATTCCACACTATATGATGACGATTCATAACCGCTCTCACGAATGATGTATCAAAAGGTGCGTTATGTGCAACAAGAACACAGTTATCTCCGCAAAACTCCATAAATTTATGAAGAGCCTCGTCCTCAAGTGGAGCGTCTGCAACCATAGAATCGTCAATTCCCGTCAACTCTGTAATCTTAGGTGGAATAGGCTTTTCAGGATTTACAAACATAGAAAATTGGTCTTTAATCTCACCATCAACTATTCTGACTGCACCAATTTCTGTTATCTTTTCCTTTGCTGCTCCCAAGCCTGTTGTTTCGAGGTCAAATACTATAAATTCTCCCGAAAGCAATTCCTGACTTTCACCATTAACAATTCTGCTCGAAACATCATCTATAAAGTATGCCTCAACGCCATACAAAATCTTAATATGACCACCTTTGCTTTTTACAGCATCAGCGGCATTCATAGCACCAGGGAAAGCCTGTACAACGCCATGGTCTGTAATTGCAACCGCAGGCATACCAAAGCTATAAGCTTTCTGAACAATATCTCCGACATCTGAAACACCGTCCATAGCAGACATATTTGTATGCAGATGAAGTTCAACACGCTTCTTTTCTGCTTTATCTACAACCTTAGCTTTGCTTATCCCAGAAATATTTGTTGCCATAACAACAAGCTCTCTGTCATATTTATCATACTGTGCATCACCTTTGACAAGAATAGAACTTCCCTTTTTCAATTCTAAAATAGGGGCACATTTTGCGTTAAGGTCGATAACCTTAATTGTTGTAGAACCTGTATAATCAGTAAGATTTATAGAAATAATTTTCTTCTTTTTATCTCTTGTATCTCTTTCATCTATTGAGAAAATATCGCCTTTTATAATAACCTTGCCCGAATCAGGAGCAAGTTCAGCAATCTTAATCGGATTTCCTTTTACATTAGTGCCATATATAGGCTTAGGGTTATCCAAAATAAACAACGGATATAAAGATTCTCCCTCACGAATTTCAATTTCTGTGTTCACAGCAGGCTTATGCTCAGAACGCTTTTTAGCCTCATACATAACTCCCTCATAGATTTCCATTTCATTGATTTCAGCCTCACGCTTAGCAGTTTCCTCCACAATCCTTTGATGCTCAATATAAATCTCGCTATCTGCGTCTATATGTGTTATGCCATCAAATTTAACCTTTACATTAACGCCAAATTCCTCATTAATAAGTTTTTGAAATTCCTTGTCAACTTTCTTTTCAAGAAGAATATCCGCACCACCATGTGTAAGGTTTATTGTCATTTTGTCATCAGAAATACTAACAGTAGAACCATTCAGTGTACCGTTTATGCTTGCAAGTCTGCGACGGATTTCCTCCACAAGTCCAAAATAGCAGGCATCGCCAAAAAGCGATGAATCAAAATGTGGGTGAATAATACACTTAGCCAAAGCAAGAGTCGATTGCTCTATTTGTTTTTCAGTCGAAAAAATCTCATTTCTTTTCACAAGCTGTGAAAGAAAGAGATTCATATCCATTGTTCTTTTTTTAGTGTCGATTTTTATACCATCTACCTCAGCGTCAAGCAACGTCTTAGACAGCTTTAAATCTCCTATGTACTGTGAAAATACATCTATAAATTTACTCAAAGCTATTTTCCTCCAAACGGAAAGGTTAAAGTTCTATTATTTATACCAACTAAAAAATTTTTATTAATAACTTAGTAAATAAATCCCGCAATTTGAGCTTGAATTGCTTCTTTATCTTCTTTCTTGCTAAAAACAGTCAAAAATTCTGTCTGTTTTATTTTATAATTGAACACCATCATAACCCCAATATTCACAATCTTCCACAAAATCGTACATAATCATTTTTCTATTAAGGTTATGATGATTATTCTTTACATAGACAAAATAAAGTTATTTTTAATAAAACTTTCTACATCTTCTCTATCTCTGCCATAAGTTCATCTAAGAGCTTATCTTCTTTAACTTTCTTGACTATTTGACCTTTTTTGAAAATAAGTCCATCGCCGTTTCCGCCTGCTATTCCAATATCAGCCTCTTTTGCTTCACCAGGTCCATTAACAGCACAGCCCATAACTGCAACAGTAATATTCTTATCGCAGTTTTCAAGCCTTCTTTCAGCTTCTTGTGCAATACTTATTAAATCTATACTTGTTCTTCCACAGGTAGGGCAAGAAATAAACTGAACACCGCTCTTGCGAATTTCAAGTGCCTTTAGAATATCCTTAGCAGCTTTAACTTCATTGATAGGATTATCAGTCAACGAAACTCGAATAGTATCACCAATACCTCTTAAAAGCAAAGCACCAAGACCAGCAGCAGATTTTATAATTCCCATACGCTGAGTACCTGCCTCTGTTACTCCAAGATGAAGCGGATAATCGCACTTTTCTGCGGCAATCTCATACGCCTCAACCATAAATGGCACAGATGAACTTTTCATAGAAAGAACTATATCATAGAAATCAAATTTTTCGAGCAATGATGCGTGATATAAGGCACTCTCACACAATGCTTGCGGTGTAGGGTGTCCATACTTTGCAAGAATTTCTTTTTCAAGAGAGCCTGAGTTTACTCCTATTCTTATAGGAATATTTCTTTCTCGGCAAGCCTTGACGACAGCCTTAACTCTGTCGTCACTGCCAATATTACCTGGATTTATTCTGATTTTGTCAACGCCTGCGGCTGCGGACTCTATAGCAAGACGATAGTCGAAGTGTATATCCGCAACAATCGGTACACTTACAGCCTCTTTAAGAGCAGGAATCAACTTGACTGCATTCATATTAGGAATAGCTGCTCTTATAATCTCACAACCAGCTTTTTCAAGCTCAATAGCTTGTTTAACACTTCCCTCAATATTACTTGCCGGAACATTCAGCATAGATTGTACAGTAATCTCTGAATCTCCGCCTATATAAATATTTCCAAGTTTAATTTTTCTACTTTGTCTTTTCACTATCCACCAAGCCCCGTTCCTGTAAATAGTCTTATTATATCACTAAACGAAATTAAAGCCATAAATGCCAAAAGAACAATCATGCCTATTGCGTGAACCCAACCCTCATACTTTGCCGGTACAGGCTTTCTCCTTATAAGCTCAACGATTAAGAATACAAGTCTGCCACCATCAAGAGCCGGCAGAGGCAACAAGTTTACAACACCAAGGTTTACAGTAATCATCATCATAACGCTTACAATATTCATAACAGCATCGCCGAAACCGCTTTGAAGCCCTGCACTCGCAACCTGTGAAATCGCAGATGTCATTCCAATAGGGCCAGCAAGCTCATTAAAGCCAAATCTTCCAGTAATCAATCCGAAAAGGCTTGCCCAGACAAGTCTTACAGTAGAAACAACGCCCTTTCCCGTTTCAGCAATAAGATTCCAGAAATTATTTTGTATCGGTGCAACATAGAAATCAAGCACTATTGCTTTTTTACCATCGACTTCTCTCGAACCGAATTTTACATTTCCAAGATTTACAGTTTCGCCATTTCTTCTTACAACAATTTCAGGTGCAAATTCACCATCACTGTTTTGATTAGCTGTTACAAGAGAAAAGGATAAATCCTGAGAGGTATAAACACGATAGCCATTTATAGAAACAATCTCATCACCAACCTTTAATGAGGCTGATGTTGTAGCATTCTCGTGGAATTTTGAAATTGTAGTTGAGGCAAACTGAGAATTTGGCATAAGTGTTATCATCATAAGGATAAAGCCAAGTACGATATTCATTACCGCACCTGCAACCACTATTATAATTCGTTTCCAACAAGCAGCTTTGCCAAAGGCTCTCGGATTATCGCTTTCCTCGTCCTCACCTTCCATAGCACAAAAGCCACCAATAGGCAAAAGTCTTAACGAGTATATTGTTTCGCCCTTTTTGAACCTAAGAATTCTCGGTCCCATACCAAGAGCAAATTCGTTGACCTTAACACCCGATGCCTTTGCAGTCATAAAATGTCCAAGTTCGTGTATGAAGATTATAAGCTCAAAAAGTAAAACACCAATTATTATAAGAAGTGCAGATTCTACAAAAGAAAATACACAAACAAGAGTAATAATAACAGCAAGAGCAGCTAAAACACCAGCGTAAATAAAGTTATTCTCACGAATATGTCCGATTTCTTCACCGTTGTCATCAACAAGTTTATTTCTTGCCGACATTTTATACATAATCTTTCCGTCATTATCAACTATCTTGTCTCCATCAATTTTTCCGACAACCTTTTTGTTGTGTTTATCGGCAATTGTTCCGTCCTTGCGAACCGAATACAGCTTTTCACCGTCATTATCATAAATATGCTTCATTAAATCCCCTCTCCCTTAGTTAAATCAGTCTTTTAAAACAAGTTCCCTTGCCATTTTATCGGCATTAAACACATCATCTATATTTATGTTTTGTTTATTAGGAATATTTATCATAGCTTTTTTAATAAGCTTTGGAATATCCAAAAAACCTATTTTCCCTTCAAGGAATAACGCAACCGCCGCCTCATTTGCACCATTTGCAATAGTAGGCATAATTCCACCTTGTCTGAAAGCCTCCTCACATAAAGCAAGACACTCAAAAACTTTTCTGTCAGGCTTTGCAAAAGTAAGACTTCTAAGTGTAGTGAAATCAAGTGATTCGGCAGGTGATTCGAACCTTTCGGGATATGTAATCGCATACTGTATAGGTATACGCATATCTGCTGTTCCAAGCTGTGCAATAACTGCATTGTCGTTTAATTCTATCATAGAATGAATAATGCTTTCACGATGCACAACTACTTCAATCTGCTCCAAACCAACTGAAAACAAATGACAAGCCTCAATAACCTCAAGACCTTTATTCATCATTGTAGCAGAATCTATCGTTATTTTTGCACCCATACTCCAATTAGGGTGGTTGAGTGCATCTTTTACTGTAACATTTTCAAGTTCATCACGAGTTTTTCCAAAAAACGGACCGCCTGAAGCAGTAAGTATAATCTTCTTTAAAGAGCCATTTGGTGTACCCTGTAAGCACTGGAAAATGGCACTATGTTCACTGTCAACAGGCAAAAGCTTTATGCCATTCTCACGAATAGCCTTTTTAACAAGTTCACCGCCTGTAACAAGGGTTTCCTTATTTGCAAGTGCAATATCCTTTTTTGCAGAAATAGCCTCAAGCGTAGGTCTTAAACCTGCGATACCAACTATCGCATTAACTACAACATCGCTCTCACTAAGTTTTGCACATTCAAGTATGCCGTCATTTCCACCGAGAACTTTTATATCGGTGTCGGCAAGGTTATTTTTTAATTCTAAATATTTATTTTCGTCAGCTATACAGACGGCACGCGGTTTAAACTCGCGTGCCTGTTCTTCAAGTAATTTAATGCTATTATTAGCTGTCAAAGCACAAACCTTGATGCCGAGCTTTCGCACAACATCAAGTGTTTGACGACCTATTGAGCCTGTAGAGCCGAGAAGTGTGATATTTTGATACATAATCGACACACCTCTGATTTTAAAAATTAAAGTAATATAGGTTTATGTTCTGCTTTTGCTTTTTGATAAATTTCTTCAGCTGTTAATTCCTCATTACTGAAAAATATCATATTATATATTTTTGAGTAAAATGGAACAGAAGCTTCCATTTCGTAAATTGCTTCATTTAATTCTTCATCTGTCCCATCATAAATTAACTGCAATATTTTATCAATTATCTGGATTACTTCCTTTTCACTTTTCATCATATCACCAAAAATCAAGCCAATACTGGCAGATATGTCAATGAAATAAGCAAAAATGGCGAAACGAATACTACACTATCGAATCTATCAAGTACACCACCGTGGCCAGGTATGAGATTTCCGTAATCCTTTATACCATAGGTTCTCTTAACAAGAGAAAAGCTCAAATCTCCAAGAACTGAAAGCAGAGAACCAACAAAAGAAAGTATAATCAGATTTACATAGTTTATGCTCTGAATATCCTTATAAATGAACGTTGAGAATATATAGCACATAAGACAGCAAAGTCCGACACAGCCGATGACTCCGCCAATAACTCCTTCAACTGTCTTTTTAGGGCTGATTTTCGGGCAAAGCTTATGTTTGCCGAAAAAGCTTCCTGCGAAATATGCTCCACCATCTGCAAGCCAAGGCAAAGCAAGAGCAAGTATAAAATAGAATGATGAATGTGCAACATCAAGGTTTTTCATTGAAATAACTGTTGCTAAGCCATACGATATGATAATCGTCATTCCATAAGTATCCGAAACCTCTCTGAATGAGAGCTTTTCGTGAAAGAATATCATCGCAGAAAGCATAATTGCTGTATACACATACCATATTATCGACTGATAACCGTATGAAAACAGCATAGCATTACAGAACGCAAAGGCTATACTTGGTATACTTATAAGATATTTTTTCAATAAGCCTGTTGCATGAACAAATTCACCTACGGCAACAGCACAAACCAACGCCATAAAAATATCTATCAATATATGCCAAGTATGGCTCAGAAATATAACAAGCAATATAAATGAAATGCCTACAATGGCAGAAATTATTCGTTTCGCCATTCATATACCTCCAAAGCGTCTATTACGCTTGCTATAATAATCAATCGCACGAATCAAATCGTCTTCAGAAAAATCAGGCCAAAGAGTATCTGTTATATAAAGTTCTGAATATGCCGCTTGATATAACAGAAAATTACTTATACGAGCCTCACCGCCTGGACGAATTATTAAATCCGGGTCTGGCTGATTAGCTGTATAAAGCTTTTGTGCAAACATCTCCTTGGTAATATCATCGGCAGAAATTTTACCGCTCATACAATCCTCGCAGAGGAGTTTTGCCGCTCTTAAAATCTCATCTCTGCCACCGTAGTTCATAGCTATATTAAGAACCATACCATTTCTGTCCTTAGAAACCTCCTCGGTTTCAGCAATAAGCTTTTGCAGATTATCTGAAAATCCGCTCTTATCACCTATAAAGCGAACTACGACATCATCATCACGAAAATCTGTAAGTGATTCTACAAGCTGTTTATGAAATAGCTTCATAAGTGCATTAACTTCATCAGCAGGGCGCTTCCAGTTTTCTGTCGAAAAAGCATAAACTGTAAGATATTTTATACCAATTCGGCTTGCATATCTTGTAATATGACGAAAAGTAGCCGCTCCCGCTGTATGCCCGGCTGTACGAGGCAAACCACGCTTTTTTGCCCAACGACCATTTCCGTCCATAATAATCGCAACATGGGTAGGTATTCCGCCCGATTGTTTGCTGTTATTAAGTCTTGCCATAGATTCATTCTCCCTTCTCGGGTAGGATAAGTCTAAAAATATCACCTGCCAAGGCAGTATTTTTTAGATTTCCATAACCTGCTTTTGCTTACCTTCGCAGATTGAATCAATCTCTTTAATCTTCTTATCTGTAATATCCTGAACTTTCTTTTCGCCCTTGCTTTCATCATCTTCAGTGATTTCGCCGCTCTTCTTCATTGCCTTGATTTTATCAATAGCATCTCTTCTTGATGAACGAACAGCAACCTTAGCCTCCTCAGCCATCTTAGAAACTTCCTTAACAATATCCTTACGCCTATCTTCTGTGAGCGGTGGGAATATCATTCTGATAACCTTACCGTCGGACTGCGGATTGATGCCAATATCAGAAGTTTGAATAGCCTTTTCAATAGCACGGCAGATAGAAGCGTCCCATGGCTGAATCATAAGTGTTCTTGCTTCTGTAACAGAAACAGCTGCAACTTGGTTGATTGGTGTAGGTGTGCCATAATAATCTACTGTAAGCTTATCAAGTACAGCAGGGTTAGCTCTGCCTGCTCTGATAGCTGAATAAGCTTCCTCAAGGTGAGTAATTGTTTTGGTCATTTTGTCCTCTGCATTTTTTAATACTGTTTTCATAGATAAAAGCCTCCTGTTTATATAATTTAATAAAATAAAAGTCCTAAGATTAAAAGTATTAAACCTATTAAAGAAAAATCCGAGCCACCTGTTGCTACCATAAATAAGTCGCCAGTGTTATTCTACAAGCGTTCCTATATCTTCGCCGCAAACAGCAGACACGATATTTTGAGGATTATCAAGGCTGAATACGATAATTGGAATATTGTTGTCCTTGCAGATTGCTGCGGCTGTACTATCCATAACACCAAGATTTTGGTTAAGCACTTCTTGGAAAGTAAGCGTCTTAAATTTCTTTGCATCAGGATTCTTTTTAGGGTCGCTGTCATAGACGCCATCAACCATAGTTGCTTTAAGGATTATATCTGCCTCAATTTCGGCTGCTCTGAGTGCTGCGGCTGTATCTGTTGAGAAGAATGGGTTACCAGTACCACAACCAAATACAACTACTCTGCCCTTTTCAAGATGACGAACGGCTCTGTTTCTGATATAAGGCTCTGCAACCTGTTGCATAGAAATAGCTGTCTGTACTCTGACCTGAAGGTCGAATTGCTCTAAAGCGTCAGCAACACCAAGTGCATTGATAACTGTTGCGAGCATACCCATATGGTCAGCACGAGTTCTATCCATCTGACCGCTTGAACGACCTCTCCAGAAGTTTCCTCCACCAACAACTATTGCAACTTCAACACCCATATCAACAAGCTTTTTTACAGGCTCACAGAATTTAAGAACTGTATCAAAATCTATTCCATGCTTTTCATTTCCTGCAAGTGATTCACCACTAAGCTTTAACAAAACTCTCTTATATTTAGGCTTCAATTTAACCACTCCTAATTTTTATTTCTTATTTTTATCCATTTTTTATTTTACTATATTTTTACGGCTATGTAAAGATAAAAGTTATAAACCGACTAAATCATATAAATGAGCTACTGTTCTAAAATTCAAATACATTATATATCATATAAAACAAGCTTAATCAAAAGAACTGGTTTACTTATAAAACTAATTTATAATGTAAACTACAATAAAGTTTGTTTTGTAAGCACTTTAAATTTTGCTCTATAGAATAAATAAGAGAGTTTATTCATAATGGTAAATCAATAATTCGTATTAGAATAGCTTATCACAGAAAGATATTAATTTAAAAATAGGAGATTCACATCCATTCAATATGGCATGAACCTCCTACTTTACTTTTATAAAATACTATAATTCTCCAAATATTCTAAATAATAGTTCGACAGCCTCTATAAATTTATTTTTTATTATTTAATAAGCTTATAATTATAAACAGAGATTATAAAATCCTTTGAAAACCCTTACAGTCGAGTACTGAAGTGAAGCAAGAGGATTGTCACTGGTATTAAATGTCTCAGGTTCATCTGCAACAGGAAAATGAAAAGATATATTAGATAAATTTGCCATTGCATGTGTATATATCACTCCAGAATCATTTAAATACTGACGATAAAATTTCAATAACAAATTATGTTTCATTTCTTCTGCAGCATTATCAAGTATAGGAAGTCCTCGTTCTTCTTCAGGAATGTCTATTTCATCTAAGCGAAGAACTTCCTTGCAAAGCCACTCCCATGCATCGTTAAACTGCATGTTAGATTTAATACTTCTCCAATCTAACGCCGTATAAAATTTCATTAAATACTCTTTATTAGCATTGGGAATAATTCCGTCCGCCGAATTAAATATTAAATTTTCAAGTTCTGAACGAACTGTCCTCCATGCATCTTCATATTTTGAAGACCATAATTCTTCTATATCTCGTATTTTTACTTTCTCTATTTCCGCTTTCAGTTTCTTCTTGCTTACAACAGATCCGTCTTTTCTCTGGATCGTCCAATTATCAAAGTCATAATAAATTTTATTTAATTCAAGATTATCAGAAACAACCGCTTCTCCATAATGAATCTCTAAATCTTTGAGGCACGCAAAGATTTTATCTGCATCTTCTTGGGTTACAATGGGCATCCCAGCTACAATCGAATGATAGTTTGTTATTCCCGCTATATTATCTTTATTTCGCTCAACTACACTTTCTTTGTCCTCAAGAAAACGTATATATAAAGTACCATTCCCATGCAGATAGATATGTTCTTGGAATCAAATGATGATACTTTGCTTTTGTCTCACCCATTGAATCTCCTCCATTCTAAGCTTTTATTGGATAACACTAATTTCTCAATCAGTTCCATATCGGCAGGTAACCAGTCAACGCTGTATAATTCATCTTTGCTAAGCCAACGCGCATCTTCTGCTTCTTTGAGTGTTATTTCACCATCAGTCACAATGCACCAGAAGCAGTCCATACTTAAATGAAATGATGGGTAATCATATTCAATAGTGTCTATCAAATTGCCAACTTCGATTTTTACATCAAGCTCCTCTTGAATTTCCCTTACTAAGGCTTCTTGCGGTGTTTCCTCAAGTTCGATCTTTCCTCCAGGAAACTCCCATTGGCCCTTAAATTCACCGTATCCTCTCGCTGTGGCAAAAATCTTATCTTCGCTACGAATCACTGCAGCGACAACTCTAATCCTCTTCATATCTTCTTTATATAAACTCCAGCAACTTCTTTTCCATGCAGAATTCATACCCCATCTTTTTTAATCCAACCTTATCAAACTGAACGACTATCGTAGTTCCTTCAATCGCTGTAATCTTGCCAAGGCCAAATGCTTTATGTTTCACCTGTCTTCCGACAATATCGGTCGGTATTGCCATCTGCGGTTTTGGCTCTGGTTTCGGAACAATCGGTGCAACAAATACAGGCTTCTTTGTTCCTTTTTTCTTGGCAGCAGCCATCATTTTTGTATACTCAGCATCAACATTCTTACCACGATTTTCGTAGTCATCCATATCCTTAAATACAAACATTTGTGGCTTCTTTACATCATTATCTGGTACAGGCCTTATCGGGAACATCCATACTTTTCGATCATTACCATCTTCACCGGGCTGCACATCTGTGTACGGCTTACTCACAAGCTCTATTCTTCCGCAGTAAATATATTCTCCAGCATCTATAACTTCAAATAGATGAACATCAACTCCATTATAATCAGACTCAGCCAATGTGGCATTCTGCGCCCAATGAATATCTTGGTCACCTGATTTACCCATGCCTGTATAATGTAGAACTCCGCCTATCCATTTATCATGATAAAGGCCCTTTGTATAATCGGATACAATAACAAGCGTATTCGTTGTTCTTGACCGGCGCATACCTCCCATATTTCCGCATTTGAATATTCCAACAATATCTGCGTTCTTTATAATTTGTCCTATTTTTAGTCCAGGATTAAACATAAATATGCCTCCACTTCCATAACATCTATTCCACTGCCAAGTCTGCCTCTTAGTATCGAGTGGCTTAAACTGCGGTCAGCTCTGATAACAATCCCAGTGCCACAACCTATGACATCTAATCCACAGCCTAAACCCTACCACAATTTTCCGACCATCCACTTTTTCTCCGATCAGGCTAAAAAGTAGATATGTTTTCATACAAGAAAACCGCGCTTTTCCGCAAGGCTTCTCTGATGATAGTAACCTCGCAAAAAGCCTGGAAATACATCACTTTTCAGCCTTTATTTACTTTCTCTTGACAGCAAACAGACCGTCTCAACGTGTTTTCCTGTGGGTAGGGAATTTTCTGTATCTTCCTCATCATCAAAAAACAGCGTATCTACAGCCTTTCCGTCAATGTTCAATGGTATCTTGAACTGTACAGACTTAATCCATCTACCGTCTTTCTGCTTCTCTGGATATATCTCAATCTTCTCAATCAGCAGATTCATCAGCGTCTTCTTGTCCGCATCATTCATATCATCAATGTTGTCTAACATTTCATCAATGATTCTCTTATACACTTCCGTTGACAGATTTTCACCCTCTGCATTTTCAATCGCAAGGTCATTCTGATACAGCTGATTCTCCATAATGTTTATCTGTTCATTCACTTCATTCACAGATTCCCTGTATGTCTTCATCAAATCATCATACAGCTTATCATCAATATCCAAATCAGCAATACGACGCATCAGCTTTGATTTCTTTGAACTCAGCTTCTCACGTTCTTTTGTAAGACGTTCTTTTTCAGCCAGCAACTCACGCAAAGAATCATCAGAATCCAGCTTTTGCAAAATCTGGTCTTTCATATCGTTTTCGCCACCGAAGACGTATTTCACAAGCTGTATGACCTCTACATTCAATTCATCCTGTCTCACGTGCTTTTTGTAATCACATAGATGCCCAGATACCAATTTTCTGTTCTTACATGTGTAATACCATATGTCAGGGTAATATTCGTCAGAATTTTTCTTCTTCTTTCTATCAACAACACCATACATGCTCGCACCGCAGACCGGGCATTTCAGCAATGCTGACACCATATGTTCATGCTCCTTGCTATGAACTTTCTCACGCTTGAAAGCGTTCAACTCACGTTTCGCCTGTACCCTGAACCATGTTTCTCGGTCAATAATTGCTTCGTGCTGACCTTCATACAGCTTATAACTGTCCTTGTCCTGTTTGACTACATGATACTCGTCACGTGTACCATCAATCTTTTCGTTTTTTCTACGACCATACGCAATAAATCCGCCGTAGACCGGATTATCCAGAACACCTTTTACAAAAGCGGATGATATGAGCGATACAGACCCATTTTGTCTGATTTTCTTTGTATATCCGTTGTCATTCAGCCATTTTGCAACTCTGCTTAAGCCCATACCCTGTAAATATAATTTATAAATCAGTCGCACAAGCTCCGCTTCCTCTTCGTTGATGACCAGAACTTTCGCTTTTTCACCCTCTTTGTCTACAAGCTTGTAGCCGTATGGAGCAAAACCACCGTTCCATTTACCGTCCCTGGCTTTCTGCTTGCGACCTTCCATTGTCTGAACGTGTATGTTATCACGTTCAATTTCAGCAACCGCAGCCAATACCGAAATCATCAGCTTACCAGCCGGACCCGACGAATCAATGCCGTCTTCGACGCATATAAGGCTTACTCCGTAATCCTCAAGATACTGCAATGCATTGAGCGTGTCTGAGGTATTTCTTCCGAAACGGCTGAGCTTGAAGACGCAGACCGATTGCACATCATCCTTACCAGACTTGATGTCTTGTAACATTCTTTTGAATTCCGGTCTTCCGGCAATGTTCTTGCCACTCTTGCCCTCGTCCGAATATTCACCAACGATTTTCATGCCACGATGCTTTGCTTCGCTTCGTAGTCGCTCCTTCTGGGCTTCCAATGAATATCCGTCCACCTGCATTTCCGTGGACACTCTTGTGTATATATAACAATTCTGTCTCTTCCTTGCCATTTTCCTACCCACTTTCCATGTAGAATCATCAATATCGTGCTTCTATTATATATCATTGATACACTTCTTTCAACATTTATCTACATGATTGAATGCAAGAATCTTATATATTTACAAATAGAAAAAGCACCCTCATATGAGGGTGCCACATTATCTCTGTGCTTGCATCTGTAGCACTTCAATACCCATCCACATACAAGGATGCAACCTGGAAAAATTGCTCATGGACGTAGAAGAAAATTTCAATACTCATCCCCATGTAAGGATGCAACAACGATAGGTATTCATAAATTCCCCTATCCTATACACACATTTTATCAGATAAACGTGCGTTTTTCAATTCCTTCTTGTACTTGTAATAAGTATTCTTATCAATTTCCAGCAGCTTAATCAAATCCTTATCACTCAAATCACCGCCAAATGTTTTACTATATTTCAAAATCTTCTTTTTGCTTTCATCAGATTTCTTTGTAACTACAACAGTACCTTTTGCACGCCCCAACTGTTTTCCATTCAGCTTCGCTGTCTGTAAACCTTGCTTTGTACGTTCTGATAAATCATCACGTTCTTTCTGTGCCTGTTCAAATGCAAGCTCTACCTGCTTTTCAGCCAGTTTCATCAGATACTGATTCACACCAGCCAAAATCAAATCTACATCCGTATTGGTCATTGGAACCAATGCGTCCCTTGTGGCTTTATACACATCTGTATTGATGTATGGTTCATTGATAAATACAAGATTTACACCATCATCAAACAGCTTCTTGTATAACTCAAATCCTTCTGCTGCATTTCTGCTCATACGAGATACAGAATCAAAGATGATTGTATCTCCACTCTGCACCTTGTTCAGCAACTTCTGAAATTCATGTCTCCCGGTGGTCTTTGTACCAGTGAAGATTTCCTGATAAATCTTCGCAGATGCATCCACAGCTAAGATATTACGAATCTGTCTGTCAATATTCTGTTTATCTGTCGATACTCTCACATATCCATAAATCACTATGTATCACCTCTTTTTATATCCTAATATAAACGTCTGTCTATATTCATATATATTATGCTATCAGATTTTATATCTCATTTCAAGATAAAAAAGTAGAATTTAGATGTATTGTATAAATTCATATAAAATAGATTGTAAAAAAGACACCTGATTTCTCAGATGCCCTTTTTCGTTACTTATCCATATCATCCATAGCTTTTGATAATCCTTCATAATCAGCACCGGATTCCATGATTGTTTTTCGCAAATCCTTGCTATCCTTTTTGAGTGCCCTATGTACACGGAACATTTCTACTGGTGTTGGCAATCTCTTCATTTTCATATTGTCCAACTCACCATTCAATGCTTTACTCAAAAAGTCTGATGTTGAAAGACCATACAAATCAGCCATAATACCCATAGCTTTTGCGTATTCTTTACTAACTTCAATTGTAACTTCACTTTCTTTTTTTTAACTTATCGCTCATTATCTTTACCTCAGCTTTCTTTATTTTTCTCTATCGTATCCATCACTCTTCGGAATATAACTACCACCCTGTGGCAATGGTCTTCTGCGTACACTGTTCGCGTTCTTGTTACCAAAGATACGACCCGGCAACGTGCTTTCAGCACGAATCTTATCCTGTCGAATCTGTTCCAGTCGTCTTTCATTTTCTTCATTCATTCTTCTGACTGTCTCAGCATCTGGTTGTACTTCTTCCACAACCTGCTCCGCTGGTTCTGGCACTATCTGCTCCGCAACAGGTTCTTCCTGTACAACATCTTTCTCAGGAACATTTTCTTCCTCTGGAATCTCCTGTTCCTTCTCTTTTACAGAATCCAATTCTTCAACAACAACTTCTTCATCTTCTGTTTCTTCTTCCGGCGGTTGCATCAAATATTCATCGTATTCATCCACCAGTGTCTTGTAGTCAAGCCCTTCACCAAATTTATAAATGTCACCATTTTCATTCGTGTAGAACTCATATCCCTGTGCTTTCAAATACTCTTTGAACCGCAACGGTTTCTTCCATTTTTTCTTTGGTTTCGCTTCCGGTTCTTCTTCAGCTTCCTGCTGAACAACAACACTTTGTACCTGCTGTGCAACAGCTTTCAGCTTCGCTGATTCTTTCAAATAAAAATACTCTTGCACACCGTCAACATCATAAAGATGTCCCATATTGTAAGAACGAACCTTTGTATATTTCGGTGCCTTTTCACCATCAGGCACATTCGATAAATCCTGTAAGTCATACACATAAAAATCCGTATGCTTTGCAGTTTTTCTTTTCGATTGTTTATGTTCTACACCGACACCATTACTCTGTAATTTTTCAAAAAATTCATCAGCAGATTCACATTCCTTCAATGATTTTTTGATACGGTCACGTAAATCCATTTTCCAAGAATATGCACCACGTTCCACTCTATCAAGCTCAGTAATGGTCATCTTTTCTTTAGTCTTTTGACCAACATCTCTCACAGTATACTTCTCTGTAATTTTATCTGTCCACTTCTTAATCGTCGGATGATAATACTGTTCTTTATCACACGCTCTGTAATCTTCCATCGACACATTGTTCACTGCAATATGATTATGAACACATCCTGCTTTTCCATCAATCTGTGTGAACACCGCCACCTGTCTTCCCGGATAATGCAACCGTGCAAACTCCACTCCGAGATGATTTGCCATCTGCAAATCATTCGGGTCATCGGGATTAAATTCCTTTTTTGAAAACGACTGAATCACATGAATCATCTGATTCTTGTGACCGCTTTTCATCTTATCCCAATACTGTTGCATCTGCGTTGCAACATCTACGCCCGGTACTAAATTCACATAGCCAATCACTTCATTTCTTCGTTCTTTGCCGTTGTGACCTTTCGCATCGTTTCCAATTGCATACTTCAAGAGTGCCTTACCTGATTTTCTCAAAAAAACTTTTGAATAAGCCATTTGTATCGTCACTCCTTTCGTATTACATTCTCAATGTTTTCCACAATTCACGTCCCACTTTATCAGCGGTCTTCTCAAATCTTTCTGTAAGATTTTCCAACTCTGCCTTGCTGAGCTGTGGCACGCTTTTCTGCTGTGTCTGAATCATTACTTCCAGACTTCTGTATTTCTTTTTCAATTCTGCTTTTACATCATCTGGTAAATCTTTTTCGGCTAATTGTTCCAGAACTTCTCTCTGCTTTGCTTCCATCCGTTTCACTTTCAGTTCCTGATTGTAATTACAACCAATCCTGTTCAGTTCCACTTTAATTGCATGAAGCTCTGTTCCAATTTCGCCCATCAGCTTCTCCACGTTCTTTCCCGTCTGTGTATCTACATACACCATATTGTTGAAATGTTTTTCCAGTGAATCATCTACTGCAAGTCTTACGACTTCGGCAAAACTACATTCGTATTCTTTTGCCATATCACAGATGATTTTATGCACATTTTCACCAAATCTGACAGTACCGGGAATCAAACGTTCCGTAGCTTCTTCATCATCTTCAAGCTCTTTCAAATCATTCAAATACTCATCTTCATATTCAGATTTTGCATTTGCCTGTTTCTCTCTTGCTTGTACGATGGTGTCATATATGAGGTTGTTCGGTTCCATCTTTCCACGTCTCCTTTCTGAATGAATTTCATTCCGTTGTATGGTGCCAGGTGTCAAGAAGGTACCTTTCAACCTCACAAGCATAGGGTTCCGAACCGCTTCGCTGTTCTTCACCCTACCGCTCAGCCCTTACGGGCTTCACTTGCTTGCGGGACAAACACTCACTTCGCTACGCTCCGTTCGTGTTTTTCCTGCGACCTTTTCTGCATGGGAACAACTCTGTTTTTCCCCCTGCACCCCTATTTTTCCACACCCAATTACTGAGCATAATATCCATTATTGCTGTAAGTTGGTTGTGGTTCTACTGGTTCCTGAACCTGTTCACGAACCATATTCTGCTGTTCGGCTTCCCTCTCAGCTTTCTCTCTTTTACGCTGTGCTGCTCTCACTCTTGCACGCTCTCTTTTCTGTTCTGCTTTCGCTCTCAATTCTTTAATCTCTGCATCACTTTCTTCTAATGCTGTCTTGAACAAATCAACATAATGTACTGCAACAATTTTTACTTCATCGGCTTTCAATCCGATAAGTTTCTCGTTCAGCTTCACATCATTTTCAATGACTGAAATAAGAATTTTTCTGTTTGGTTCTGCTTCCAGCATCGCCAATTCCAGCTCAAGAGCTGCCTTCTGTTTTCTCTTTTCTTCAAGAGTTTTTCTTACATCTTTTAAACCTTTAGCATTTTTGTTTTCTAAATCTGCCATATCTATGTACCTCAACTTTCTGTAAAAATTTCATTTTGCTTACACTTGAAATATAGCACATTATTTTTGTTTTTCCTACCCTTTATACAACTTTTATTTTTATAACGTGTTTCACTGTTGCAAACAAAAAAAATAACAGGTGACATACAAACTTCGTACATCACCTGTTCACTATTGATTTATTCAATTATTCCTATACAAACATCTGCTGTAACAGACCTTTTTTCAGTTCTTCCCACGCAGTTAAAGTTGCTTTCTGCTTCTCAATTACTTCATCCAATGATGAAAGACAGTCAGCAATTTTCTGCTGTTCCTTAAGACAAGGAACCGAAACTTTAAACGTCTTAACATCATCAGAATTCACAGCTGTAAATGTTGAACCTTGCTCTATCTTTTTCCATTCACTTTCTTTGAATGTCATGTAATGCAACAAATAATTTGAATCAATTTTCTTCGCTCGAATTGCACAAACACCTCTGCCAATGCAAGCTTTAAATTCAATTCTCACTACATACCCAACAGGTGCTCTCACAGTCATAACCAAATCTAATGGTTCACAAATTTTTGTTGGTTTATTTGTAAGACGTTCTGGCACAATATTTGAGCCTAATAAATCAGCTTTTCCTTGAATCAAATATAATCCATCATTCAAATTTACGCTATCACCATCAGGAGACTGTCCCATAATCACATCAGCAATATCTCCCAGTTTCTTTTCTTCCCACTCAGGAAAATCACTTCCATCATCAGCTTTGAATCTTACTTCCTGACTGAACAGCTTCTGCATCACACCTTTTTTACGTTCTTCCCATGCAGATACAGTTTCCTTTTGCTTCTCAATCACTGTATCAATCGTTGACAAGAACTCTGCAATTTTCTGTTGTTCTGGAAGTGATGGTAACCCAATTTTCACTTCTTGCATTTTATCATAATAAAAATACAATCTCACTCCGCCTTCTTGAAGACGTTTTACAACATTATTGAAATAATGTGTATGGAACCAAGACCACAAAAATTCATCATTCACCAAATCAGACGTTTCAAAAACTTCATACAATGAACTCACTTGAACATCATGGTCTAAATATTGATAACCAATGGAACCAATATCAAGTCTTGCCGGATTATATGCAAAGTGCCTTGGCGGTACAATCATATAAATAGACGTATCAGTATCTTTTAAATATCCAGCATCATCAAATTGTTCTGACTGTGGAATAAATCCAACAATGTTATTTACAGAATAAATTTCTAAAGGTAATCGTTTTTTATTTCTCACTTTATATTGACTTGTAATATCTCCCAGTTTTTTCTCTTCCCAATCTGGAAACTGACTTCCATCATCAGCTTTGAATCTCAATTTAGGTTCAATCATTATGATTCCACTTCCTTTCCAGTATCTTTCACATCAAGTTTGATTTGTCTACTGACCGGAATCAATGCTTCTGTATAGGTAAATGACCGAATCTTATAACTATACTTTCCACTGCCGGAATCATAAACAATTTTATATCTTCCTAAGCATCGAGAACAAACAATCACACGACTTATCTCTTTGTGTTTATCAAAAATGTTAAACATATCACCAGTAACAGGTAATACATTCATTTTTGTCAATCCACCATTATCAAATTCCGCTGTGAAATGGTCATTTTCAATGCCTATATCTATTAAAAACCAAACTTCATCACATTTCTTTTTGTATTCGGACACCTTACCAGCGTGCTGTTCAAAAACGTCCTTCAGATTATTGATAAACGCCTTATAATCAAATTTTGATGCAGCATCTAAACTTTTATTGATAGAAGTTTCAATATCCTTTGCAGATGCATCCGCATCAAATTCATCATTCAACAACTTTGTATGGTGCTTTTCGTATATCTTTTTTCGTTGACCATCAAACTTCATACTTTCAGAATCTGTATGTTCATTCAAGATGGTATCTGCACGAAAATGTTCAATTCCAATCTTATGACCATTCTTTGTTAAAACAAAATCTGGTCGTTCTCCATCATCAATCGTATATCCTTTCAGTTTACGATTGCTTTGAAGAAAGGCATCCAATGCATTTCTCTCTAATGATTTCTTTTCATCAGACACATACATTCACCTGCCTTTACAGTCCAAGCTGTCTCATAAAACTTTCAGCCTTATCAATCGCAGCTTTTGTTTCAGAATCCAATGTCTTAATCTGAGCTTTTACAGCATCCAAATCCACAGGTTCTTCTTCCTCGAATGTATCAACATATCTCGGAATGTTCAGATTGTAGCCGTTCTCGATAATCTCACTCATATCTGCTACATGAGCAAATTTATCTACGTCCACACGCTTTGCATACGCATCTACAATCTTGTCAATGTGTTCCTGTTCCAAGACATTCTGATTCTTTCCAGCCTTGAACTCTTTCGATGCATCAATGAACAGAATATTTCCTGAATTGCCGTTTCTCTTGCTTTTCAGCACCAGTACGCACACCGGGATTCCTGTTCCATGGAACAGATTTGCAGGCAATCCGATAACAGCATCCAGACGGTTCAAATCTTTGATGATATATTTTCTGATTGCTTCTTCTGCTCCACCACGGAACAATACACCATGTGGCAACAGTACAGCTACACGACCATCAGAATCATCCATGTGATAAATCATATGTTCTACAAAGGCAAGGTCAGCAGCAGACTTCGGTGCCAGCTTTCCAGCTCCGCTGTATCGTGGGTCATCCTCAAATTTCTTATCAGCTGTCCACTTCAAGCTATACGGTGGATTGCAAACCTGTACAGTCAGCTTCAAATCATCACCGTATTTATCATCTTTCAGCGTATCACCTTTGTAGATATCAAAGTTCTGCCAGTCCACACCATGCATAATCATGTTCATTCTTGACAGGTTGTATGTTGTAGCGTTCTGCTCCTGTCCATAGAAATGACCAACTTTATGTGTGGTCAAATGCTTCTGAACTTCTAACAGCATGGATGCAGAACCGCAGGTACAGTCACCGACGGTCTTTGCTTCATCCAGTCCAAGGGATGCAAGTGTAGCACAAAGTCTACTCGGTCCAGCAGGTGTAAAGAACTCTCCACCTTTCTTCCCGGCATCTGAAGCAAACAGACCAATCAGAATCATATATGCTGTACCCAGTACATCAAACTGAGAATCCTGTAAATCAAAGTCAATGTCTGCGACCTTGACCATGACACGACCAATCATATCTGTACGGTCTGCCACTGTCTCTCCAAGACGTGCATCCTGTAAACGCATATCATTGAACAATCCATCAAATGCTTTGTTGGATTCATGACCCATTGTAGAACCTACAAGGTCATTGATTGCTTTTTCAAAATCTTCTACGCTGAACCTATCAGCATCATTCTCAAATTTTGTAATCTTACGAATCAGGTTACGGAACAGGTTTTCCGGCTTGATGACATATCCCAGTTTGGATAAAGACCAGTCTTCTACAACGGGTCTATAATCATCATCAGCAAATGCTTCTTCGTATGTCACACCATCATTTTCAAGGATTTCTGCCATGTACATTTCTGTACGTTCTGACAGATAACGATAGAAAATTACTCCAAGAATATAATTCTTGAACTCGCTGGCATCCATCTGTCCTCGTAATTCATTGGCAATCGCCCACAGTTTCTGTGAAAGCTCATTTGCCTGAGCCTGATATTTATTTGTATCTGCCATAATTATTCTCCTTCTGCTTTGTATTTGTTATATGTGTCCTGTACAAATGTCTTCACTGATTTCGTCAGCTTCGTCATTTTCAGCAATCCAAGATTATATGCTGTAAGTCTCTTACGAATATCATCGTCTGAGATTGCACCATGGAACACATATTCCGTAAACAGTTCTGATACAATGATATAGTCAATTTTGTTATCAAAGGCAAATGCTTCCATATCTGCCTGCATCTGCTCTTTCTCGAACTGAGTAAATGCTTCCATTACGTCAGCATCTTCCGGCAAATCATAGAATCTTGTCAAAATGAACTGTTTCATGACTTCTTTTTTCAGTCTCAATGATTCATTATCGGAACGCTCAATCTCACGCAGAATCAAATCAACATCCTGCTGCTTTTCTTCCTCTGTCTTATCGTGATTCTTCGCATTCTTTAATAAATTCAGAATATACACAACATTGATACGGTCAGTTCTGACAAGCTCTATATCAAAATCCACGTCAACAGGTACAGGTACTTTCGGATTTGGATTATGTGTCTGGTCTTTATAATACAGATACCAGCTCTTGAATCCTTCGTATTCATTCTCATCCATCACAACAGCAAGGTCATCCCAGTCAAACTTTGAAAAAGTCTTCAAAGTGGCAAGGGTCTTTGCCATAGAACGGAACGCAATGATAAACATACGAATTTCATCTTCTGACTTGAGCTGTCCGGCAGCATCTACGTCAGGTGCAATCTTTCTAAGCACAGGTTCCTGATTCACCCACTGGTTCAGATAATACTCATAGTTCTCCAACAGATACTCGTTCGGGTCTCCGTCTCCTGAAAACAAGGTTAATGCATCATCCTGCCACTGCTTGATATTACGATAAGATACAATCTGTCCAAACTGCTTTGTGACCTTATCTACACGATTTGTACGGCTATAAGCCTGTACAAGTGAATGCCAGATAAGATTTTTGTCCAGATACAGCGTATTGAGTGGCTTTGCATCGAATCCGGTCAGGAACATATTGACTACCAAGAGAATATCAACCTGCGGTAAATCCTTCTGTTTCAATCTCTTTGCAATATCTTTTCTGTATGCATCAAATGTATCAATCGTAAATGCTGTATTGTATAAAGCATTGTAATCCTGCATACAGCGGTCAAGAAGTTCCTGTGAATGTTCATCTGCACCATCGTCCATATCTTCATTTGCCTGATAGGAAAAGATTGCAGCCACTTTCAGCTTCTTATCATCTGGTGCTGCATCATTCAGCTTCTTGAACTCGTCATAATACTTTCCAAGGGTCTGAATCTTATCCACTGCGAACAGTGCTGTATAAATATCCTTGCCCTGTGGATGTACATGCTGCTCATGATGCTCGAAGATATGCTTTGCAATGCCTGCAATACGCTCATCATCATGGTACAGAGGTTCCATGTCGATTTTATGACGCTTGCAGTATTCCGGGTCATCCAGCTGTTCCGGGTCGATACCCTTTACAGCAAGATTCCTTGCAAAGATGGTACGCTGATACTCTACTGAGAATCTAAGCACGTTACCGTCTGCAATCGCATCCTTAATCATGTATTTATGCAGGCATGAATCCAGCTTATCTCCTGCATGGAAAATATCAGCTGTGGTACGACCATCCGCACCCTTGTTTTTCTCAAAAATCGGTGTTCCAGTGAATCCGATATAATTTGCTCTTTCAAAATGCTTTTCAATCTGACCATGCATCTTTCCGAACTGGGAACGATGACACTCATCAATGATAAATACAACCTTCTTATCCTTGTATGCATCCATTACAGCTGCATATTTCGGATTCTTGACGGCATTTGCCATCTTCTGAATCGTTGTGACAATCATCTTTTTCTCAGATGATTTCAGCATATTGATAAGTACAGCGGTGCTGTCCGTATTGTCTACACAGTCTTTTTCAAAACTGTTGTATTCATCAACGGTCTGGTCATCCAGGTCTTTTCTGTCAATCAGGAATACGACCAAATCTACCATTGATTCATCACGCAAAAGCTGTGCCAGCTTGAATGATGTCAATGTCTTTCCTGAACCTGTACAGGCAAATACATAACCATCCTGATTTACTTCCAGTACACGCTTCTTTGCAGCCTTTACAGCATAAATCTGATATGGTCTCATGACCATCAATACAGGTTCCGTGGTCTTAATGACCATGTATTTATCCATCATCTCTGTAATAGCGGATTTACGGAAAAATTCACCTGTGAATGTGTTCAGGTCATTGATACGTGTATTCTTTTCATCTGTCCAGAAGAATACAAGAGATTTCAGGATTGGATTGTACTGACCATCCACCATCTCATTCTCATTACAGAAATACTTTGTCTGTACAGAATTACTGACTACAAACAACTGCAAATATCTGAAAATACCTTTGAAAGAAAACTTTCTGTATCTGTTAATCTGGTTGATTGCTTCGTTGATTTCCACGCCGGGGCGTTTCAATTCAATCTGTACAAGCGGTAAACCATTGATGAGGACAGTCACATCATAACGATTCTTATACACTACATCGTCTTTGTGTGCCTTGTCCATTGTAACCTGATGTGTTACCTGATAGATATTTCTATCTGTATCGCCTGAAAAGAAATCAATATACACTGATTCTCCATTATCCAGCTGTAACACATATTTATCACGAAGAATCTTTGCTGATTCATACACAGAATGATTATCTACATGAATCATAATGCGGTTGAACTCAGCATCTGAAAATGATGCATCATGTCCTTTTTCTGCCAGCTTCTTTGCATTGAACTTTGCAAGCTGTTCACGGAAATTGGCAAGCACATCATCATAGTTATCTAATTTTATGAATCTGTATCCGATACCTTCTAAACGGTCTATGAAAATATCTTCAACTTCGTATTCAGAAGTATGTGCCATACTTTGGTATGCTCCTTCCTTTCTTATATATTTAATATCTACACGATATATATTCTATATCTATTTTGATGGATATATGGATAACTCTCCGAGTTACCCACATACCCACAAAATCGGCTACTGCTGCTGCGGATTCCACTCAACATATCTATTCATACATTACCAATTGTGGGTATTCATGTACTCATCAGCAGCCAGTCTGAAAAACGCAGACAGGCTCAAGCCGTGCGCCTTTGCCTTTGTTGTCAGACGTTCCTTTTCTGCAACTGTCATTGATACAAGTGCTGTTGCTCTTGCATCGCCGCCATTTGACTTTGTTGATGATTTCTTCGGTGTCTTCACCGCTGCTGTCACCGCTGCATCATGTTCCTTTTCTGTATCGCTTTCAAAACTGTCTAAAAGACTTGTCATATTCTTTTTTGCTCTTGGCATCTCAATCATCTCCTTACTTCTGTATGTTCGTCTAAAAATAAATATTACATATCTATATTATAGATACTGAATATCTATTTTGCAATCAGTTTCTTGCTCTTCTTTGCCTTCGGCTGCTGCTGTACAGGCACCTTGGCAAGATAGCTGATTTCGGAACACAAGTTGTTTACAGCCTGTGCTGCTGGAGAATGCTTGTTAATATCATTAACAGAACAGCGACAGTTCTCAGCCTGAACGAGAACTTCTGACTGTGGAATGGTCAATACAGTATCCAAATGCTCTTTCTGTCTGTATTTCTGAAGCCATTCCATAAAGGATACAGATGCAGTAAATCTATTGACACCGTTAACAGCAACAATAATCGGACAGTTCGTATTCTTCTTTACAAGAGATACGGTACGTGTGAACGATTCAATATTGCCACCTGTAGGTCGCACTGGAATCACAACCACATCTGCACCCTGTACAGTCTGGATGGTCTTATCATCCATAATTCTACCCGGTGTATCTACAACTGCCACGGTTGGATTGTCTACCTTCTTGTCATTATTACGATTTTTGTACTGTCCATCAAAGCTGTACAAAGACACAGGAACATTCTGTCTTGTATAGTAATAATACAATTCATCGGAAAGTCTGGTCTTTCCTACCCCGCCTTTCTCGGATACGAACACTACTGTTTTCATGTAAATCACTCCTTTTATATATGTTGTATCTATTTTATAGATATTTTGTATCTACTGAATATCTATAAATATTATAATAGATACAGATATGAATTGCAATAGAATACATGAAATTTCCTACCCAAAATACAGCGTATGCCAATTTCATCGTGTATCACAAAATCATGATTTTAAATGATGGGAAAATTTTGGGCAAAACATGTGCCATATTTTGGGCAAAATAGGACCAATTTATGGCACAAAAAATTCCCATGGAAAAATCCATGGGTTTTAAAAGGGAATATAAGAATATATATCAAGTAGATATTTTGTAGTTATAAAATATCTACAAAATGAATATTGAATATATAAAAACTGCATTTTCAGCAGATTGTTCAAAAAATTTTGATGGGAAAAATATGGTGCAAATTATGGGCAAAATTTGACCAATTTATGTGCCATGTTTTGCCCATGGTGTTTTTTACACTCAAAGTTTCTGAAAGATTTCAATTCACACTCCCATACAAGGAGTGACAACAGTACAAAAATCGTAATAATGACAAGAATTTCAATTCACACTCCCATACAAGGAGTGACAAGAGTATTCACACAAAATCAAGCTATCTGCTACGCAACTTGTTTTTGTTTTCCTACCCTATAAACGCATTTTAGCACATAAACGTGCGTTTTTCAATATGAATTTTATGATTTTGCCAACAAAACAAAATCAATCCTGTGAGCAGGATTGTAAAAAATGCGTCTACGCCGCATTGACGGGTGTCATTTTGTAAAATTGAAATATTATCACATGATTTATACATACAAAGGAGATTAGAATTATGACATACATCAAAGCAGCATCCGCAATCGAACAGCTTAATATCTTAGAAAATCTTACAGAAGAAGAAAAACAGACAACCATCGTTCTTGCAAATCCATGGCAGTTCAGAGATTTTCCACGTGCAAACAGAGTTTTCAAAACAAATCTTGAACAGATGATGCCATCTGTAAATCGTGAATTCCCAGAGGAAAGCAAAGAACAGCGTGAAAACATTGCAAGAGCCAGACTTGTCTGGAAAATGAAAAAACTGGGATGGTCATACAGATAATACGCCATACACCCCACGGAGCAAATACGCTCTGTGGGATTATTTTTTGTATATGGTCATATAACATCAAAATTTCATGCGTGATGAAGATTTTAGAGAAAATCGCATAATTTTACACGTTTGATATTTTATGCTCACCATGAAGCCGTACAGGGCATCAGATGATGTATTTTGAATTGCTTAACTGATTGTCAACAAAACTTTCTTACCTTCGGTCTTCTTCCGACCATCTGACAATGGTCTTTTACAAATACTGCTTACGCAGTCTAACGGGTTTCATTGTGAAAATAATCAAAGATTAATCATACACAAAAAAGAAAAGGAGATTACGATTATGACAGCAAAAGAATGGAACAAAGCAAAGAACACTTTTAAGAAGGTTTACAGAAACATGAGAGCAGCTCATCCAGACTGGAGCAATGCACGTGTATACATGGCTACCAAAGGTCAGCTCAGTAAGTAAGTAAACAAAAAATCCCTACTCATGACGAGTAGGGATTATTTTTTTCGTGTAATACACAGCATTATAAGATTACTATGCAATCATCTGTTGTGATTGCAAGACCTGCCTGGAAATGCATCCTTGGCGTATCATCAATAGTATCCTGCGGCACAGCTTCAATCACACCTTCATTGTACACCTGCAAATCCTTGAAATCAGAATATTCTTCCAACGCTGGCTCTGAATGCAACAATTCTTCAATTATCTGTGTGAAATGATAGTTCAACTGGTCTTCGTTCAGATTCACATTTCCAGCCACACCGATAATACCGTTCATCGAGAATGGACCGCCTGTCAGGAGCGGATGTGAAACGTAAATGAACAAAATTCTTACTTTGTACAGCTTATAGTGACGTCGTTTCATGTTTGATAGGTTCCTTTCTTTTGTGTTTATAGATTTTATTATAGACCATGCAGTTACCTGTAGCAATACAAGAAATTATGGATATAGCGTTTTAAGATGCCGTATGAACGCGTAGTGAAGATTTTCGTATAAAATCGAGTAATTTTACAGATTAGTGATTTTATACGCGTGGTGACGTCATACGGCGTGTTAAACGATATGTTTTCAATTGTTCTGCTAACTGCATACAGAAAAAGAATGTGATGATAGATGTTACTGACCATTGAAAATACAGAAGCTAAAAAATGTAGCAGACAAAAAAACGACGTGCTACGCATAAATCCAGTACTGGGTAAAGGATTTATGTGTTTTGTAGCACGTTTTTTAAAAAACATATATATAACATTTTTATTTTAGTCTACACTAAATACAAATCCATTACATATCAACGGATTTATCCAAATTACACATAATATCATAATGATAGTATGTGTAAATCATGTGTTCTACATGTCCTGTATTCACCGTAAAATGCTAAAAAACCAGCACATAGTATCATTATGATACAAAGAAATTGATAATATTTTCATCATACAGTGAAAAAACCGTTTTTCGGTATAAAAAGTTTTTATACCGGTTTTTATACCAAAGCTCGAAAAAATAGAAAAACATACAAAAAAAGTGATAGCACATCTTCTGTACTACCACTTTATATTACAATCTAATAATTCCTGTGTATGTTGCTTTTAATGTTGGACAACATTTCTTCGCTCTGTCAGGACCATTGTATGTCTTACTGTACCAGTCTTCCAACTTGTACTCATCAATCAACCATTCAGGTTTGCTCATCTTATCTGCTGGCTTGTATGGTTTTAATCTATCAGGACAATCCCACTCAGGATATTCTGACAAAACTCTCAGCACATCCTTTGTAAATACCTGCTTTGATTTCAAAGCTGACTTATCCTGTCCAATGTTCTTCTTGTACCATGCCTTGTATAAATCATACAAGAACGTGAATGGCACCAAATCCCACTGTAATTCAGACATAATGTCAGCCATGAACTGTCTTACAGGGTCATTGAACTCTTTATATTCCTGTAATGCATCCTTACATGATTCTGGAACAGACAACTCATAATAATTCATGTTCAGTACTTTGAACAATACATATTCAAGCACTTCTTTTCTATGCAGATAGTCATACTTGATGTACTTACGTTCTGCACCAGTAAAACATTTTGCAAATGGGATGAACAGCTGTCTTCTGTAGAATGAATCCGACTTATCTTTAATACGTGGCATTTCATTCAGACACTGTACCATGAACCCTTTAAATTTATACGAAATCGCCTGCTTAAACTTACGGTTAATCTGGATTACATCACCTGTAACTACAGCCTTTAAGTTTGCAGCCTTATCAATGTATGTACCAACATCGTTTTCATCAACAATGATAGCTGATGCATGTGTCAAAGGTTCCAGAGCAAAATCTTTACTGAACTCTGATAACGAAATAGACGCATAAGTTCCTTCACCACATAACTGACGCATAAGCTCACACAATGTTCCTTTACCGTTATTACCAGATTCTGAATAGAACCATGCTGACAATTCCCAAGGTACATTTGGTCTAATGATTGCACCCAGCACCTGCCACAACACCTGTACGACTTCCGGGTCATCGGATAACGCATCCATCCATGAGTCAATATCCCAATCTGTACCATCAATCGGATTATGAATAACAATATTCTGAGCAGCATGATTGTAGTCAACTCTTGATTTTGACATAAAAACCATGTCAGGACTGAATGGCATCAGCTGCTTTGTATCATAATTAAAGATTCCGTTATTGACAGCAATCAGATTCGGCTCCCTGCACGGCTGTACTCTCGGTGCAACCTCTCTGATATTTGACAACAATTCTTCCTTTTCATGTTTTGACAAGCCATAGCAATACTTTTTAGCAATCTCGTAAAAAGCATCCTCACTCGTCACGTAAGTACCTTCGTCTTCTCCATCATACTGATAAATACCGAGCAACGTATATTCAGATTCACAGCGAGGAAAAGATTCGATTCTTACAATGTTATGCAAGCGAACCATGATTTCCGCAATCTGAACTGGTAACAACCTGTCCTGAATCTTCCATTTAGCATTCTTCATTGCAGCTGAATTGTACAAATCAAATTCATTTCTCTCCAGCGCAATAATATCATACGCCACCTGCTCAGGTGCCGGTGGATTGTGAATATCAATTGAATCTAAATAATCATCTGTAACTCTTTTAATTGTTAAATCTTTTGTTGATGCCATAATTAGCACTCCCTTCTATAAGTTTCTGTATAAAATCTACGTTTTCCTATTGAAGTCAGTGCCAAAATATGCTAATATATGAGCATAAATGAAGAAGAACTGAAGTCTTAGCACTGACTTCCTTGATAGCAACAATGACCACCAATCATAGTTGCTATTTTTTTATGTAATTTATTGAATATGACCTTGTTCAACGACCCACTTCTCGAAAGCCTCACGGTCAATCATAACTTTGTTTGATTTACCAACGGTGATATAATCCTTGAATTTCCCACCCTTGATAATGTTTTTTATCATAATGATACCTAATCCCATGTGAGCTGACATATCTTTCACGGTTAAGTATTTACGGTCCTTTAAAGGAACTCCTGCTGTACCTGCCATATCTATAACCTCCATTTTATCTTGTATTTGTTTCGATTTATTTCATTTTATCATCTCAATCCATTTGTTTCAAGACTTTCCTACCCAACTTTTCACTATTTTCTTTAAACGTGTTACCCATCAACACATCCAGCTCAAAAATTTTTTTCACAGCATAGAAAAAAGACCGCCCACACGGACGGTCTTTCAATCTTTATTACCTTATATCATTTTGAAATGCTTAAATGCTTCCAGAATCAATTTCTTCTTTTCCTCTGGACAATTCGGCACCCTATGACCTTCGGCTCCTGTGTTGAAGTTCTCACGCTTCTCAAAGCCGCATTCATCCTTACACTGAGCAATGTATAACGATGATACAGAAACATTATACTGTTCCTTAATCCATTTCTTGATTTCTGCATAAGTCGCAGAACCCTTGATTCCACGTAGGTATTCAGCATCTTCCGGCTCATAATCAACGTGCATATATTCAACATTCTTATCGTTGACTATTTTCCTACCCAAAAGAACGCATGTCTCAACGTGCCCTGTTCTTGGAAATAAATCCACAGGTATAACTTTAAAAGCAGAGTAACCTAATTCATTAAAAATTTTTAGGTCACGAGCAAGTGTAGCTGGGTCACATGATATATATATTACTCTTGGTGGAGAAAATTTTTCTGATATTGTATTAATAAGTGTAGAATCACAGCCTTTTCTTGGAGGGTCTATAATTATACAATCAGCTTTTATACCTTGTTGTGCCAATTTTTCTGCTGCTAAAGAGGCATCTCCACAGAAAAATTCTGCATTTTTAATATTATTAATTTCTGCATTAATTTTAGCATCTTCTATTGCTTGTGGAATTATTTCAACACCATATAGTCTTTTTACACTATCAGCCATAGTCAAGCCAATGGTACCTGTTCCACAGTAAAGGTCCAGCAAGGTCTCATCTGGTTTAAGCTCTGCAAAATCTCTTGCTATAGTATAAAGCTTTTCTGCTTGAGAGCGGTTAACCTGATAAAATGACAAAGGAGATATTCTAAATGAAAGTCCACAAAGCTTGTCTGTAATATATCCACTTCCAAAAATAGTCCTACATTCTTTTCCTGTAATCACATTAGTTTTATCACAATTTATATTTATAACAATCGTCTTTATTCGATTTTCCACAGCAATAAGCCTTTCACAAAGTTCATTTTCGTGTGGAAGTTTCTTGCCATTTATTACGATACACACCATAATTTCGTCTGTTTCCATTGCATGACGCATATACAGATGACGCAAAAGTCCACTATGCGATTTCTCATCGTATGGAGTAAGCTTATATTCATTTGCAAAATCAGTAAAGCAGTCAATTATAGGGTTAAATGCCTCTGAATGTAGTAAACAATTATCAACAGATATAACTCTATGACTTCTTTGTGCAAAAAAACCAACAGTAATATTTCCATTTTTATCATAAGCAATAGGAAGCTGTGCTTTATTTCTATAAGCCGTTATTCTATCTGATGGAATAATTTCTCCAACCAGTGAACCATCTATTCCACCTATTCTTGTTATAGCATCACAAACTCTTTGATGTTTATAATTCAATTCCGCCTCATAGCTGATATGCCTGAACATACATCCACCACATTTCAAGCTTATGGGGCAATCCGATGTAATTCTATCAGATGATGGTGTAATAATATTTTCTACAATTCCAAAAGCATATTTTTTTAATACCTTCACAATTCGAACATTAAGAATATCACCAACAGCGGTATTTGGTACAAAAACTGCCATAGAATCAATGTGACATACTCCGTTTCCTTCGCTTGTAAGTCCAGTTATTTCAGTTTTATATATTTGATTTTTATTAAGCAAGAGAACCTCTCCCCTTAAAGATATTTTATATAATTATAGCATAATCAATAATTAATTATCAAGCAAACACTTATCACTCTGACTATAAAACATCAATTCAATTAAAATAAGATTGTCAATTCTTAATATAGCTATTTAAAATATTCATTAAATTACTTATAATTTATTCTATAAAAGCATAAAGTTTAATGCAGTTTAAGTGTATAATATAATTATTAATTTAATAGCATCTAATTTTTAAAGGAGAGGTAATATGAAAAAAATGACAGTAGTAATTTTAACAGCCGCACTGGCTGCTGCTATTATGGCAGGTTGCTCAGGTAATTCTGATAATTCCCCAAGCAACACATCAACAGAATCTACAACATCTTCAAATTCTTCAACAGTAAGCACCAATGAAAGTAAAGCAAACAATGAAGAATCCAAAAATTCTTCAAAATCAGAAAGTAACACTTCAAAAGAAAACAGCAAAGAGTCCTCTAAATCCGAAAGTACAACATCAAAAAGCAACGATTCTAAAGAAAATACAAAAACAGAAAAAATCGCTGCAATCAAATATAACAATATAGAAATCAAGATTGATATGGAGGTTTCACCACTCCTTGAAAAACTCGGTGAACCAGACCATAAAGAAACAATTGAAGCCGACGAAGAAAACTCCGAAGAATCATATTCTTATACATATGATAATATGACTATTTATGCTTACCTTAAAGATAAAAAGCAGTATGTAGCTGATGTTTCCATAAGTGGTCCTGGAGATGCGTCTACCGCAAACGGAATTAAAGTTGGTGCATCTAAGGATAATGTAGCTAAAATATATGGTAAAGTCACTGATGAAAATATGGCATCTTATGAAATAGATAAAAATGTTATAATGTTTATTTTTAAAGATGACTCTGTTACTAATATATCTCTTAGCCGAGGACTTAGCGACGAAGAATTATAATTAAACCAAGTAGGCGAATACAATTCCCCTTAATTACAAGGTAAAAGTATTCGCCTATTTTTTTGCAAATTTAAATTTTCTCAAAATACATAGTTATATTCAAATAACATACTCATCTATATACAAGCATATAAATTATAAATGTTTTGTAGAAGGTGAGTTTGTGGAATTTGTCGTAAAAATAAACCATGCTATAAATTCAGTTGTATGGGGACCTGTTGCCTTAGTTGCATTACTTTTGATTGGAATATTTTTTTCATTCAGACTTGGCTTTTTACAAATAACCAAATTCAAGCTTTGGTGGAAGGAAACTATCGGCTCACTTTTTTCCAACGAAAATAAATCCGCCGAAAAAGGCAAAATAACACCATTTCGAGCTATGGCAACCGCTCTCGCTGGCGCAATAGGTACAGGCAATATCGTGGGTGTAGCAAGTGCCATTTCACTTGGCGGTGCGGGTGCTATATTCTGGATGTGGATTTCAAGCATTTTTGGTATGGCAACCATATTTGCCGAAAATGTTCTCGGTGTGAAATATCGTGAAACAAGAAACAGCAAATATGTCGGCGGACCTATGTACTATATAAAAAACGGATTGCACTGCAAATGGCTTGCGGCTATTTTTGCAATAGCTTGTACATTAGCCTCTCTTGGAATGGGAAATATGACTCAATCCAATGCTGTTGCAGGAGCATTAGAAGTCGGCTTCGATGTTTCACCTGTTGTAACAGGAGCATTTCTGACAGCCTTAGTCGGAGTTGTAATATTTGGCGGCATAGAAAGAATATCATCATTTACAGCAAAAATAGTGCCTTTTATGGCAATTCTCTATACTCTTGGAGCATTGATTGTTGTATTCATAAATATTAAAAAAATCCCCGAAGCATTCGGGGAAATTTTTTCATCAGCCTTTGATATAAGCTCTATGGCTGGTGGATTTATGGGTTATGGAATGTCACGAGCCTTAAAATACGGAATTTCAAGAGGTGTATTTTCTAATGAAGCGGGCTTAGGAAGCTCGCCGATAGTTCATGCAGCTGCTGATACTGATAATCCTTGTAAGCAAGGAATGTGGGGCATATTTCAGGTTTTTGTTGATACTATTGTTCTGTGTACGCTTATGGCTCTGTGCATAATCTGTACAGGCTCCCACAAGACAAACCTCGATGCTGTTGCAGTAAGCTCCTACTGTTTTGAAAGCGTTTTCGGTACTTTTGGAAAATATTTTATGTCGCTTTCAATAACACTTTTTGGAGTAGCGACACTTGTTTCGTGGTCATATTTCGGCGAACGCTCTGTTGAGTATCTGACAAACGGACGCTTTATCAGCTCATACAGAATCGTCTATACTCTTATTACTTTTGTTGGTTGTATACTCAACCTCAACCTTGTTTGGGAAATCTCCGATACCTTCAATGGACTTATGGCTATACCAAATATGATTGCCATTGTCTTGCTTTCGGGTGTAGTCAAAAAAGAGTATGATAAATATAAGCTAAATTATAATTCTATATAATGTAATATGGTATTTTCATACTTTCCATATTTCTATTTAAGCATAAATATCTTCTTTTCTACACTTTTTACTTATATATTTATTAAAAATTTTCCTTTCAGTCATTTCCTTGAATAAGCCAAAAGTAAATCTACCATTCTGCCATAGCTTTTAGTTCCGTCATCTTGAGAATTAGCTTTAAGATATGAATCATTTATGCTTGATGCCACCTCAGCAACAGGTGTTTCATACTTAGCCCAATATTCGTTATTTGCGTTCAAATCAGACTTAGCCTTGTCGCTCAAATAACTGAAAACCTCCTGATATTTTTCTACATCAGAGCTATACAACGCATTTACCGAATGAATAAAAGCAAGCATATACCCCGAATATTGCACCTCTGCATTATCGCTGTTTATACAAGCAAGATAAGCTATAAAATTAGCCTCGTCCTCTCTCGCAAAGCCTCTTAGATGTGAAAGCTCGTGACACATTGTTGCTGGTATACTAAATTCAGGCACAGCTACATTTACATTAGCTTCAAATGTGAATGGAAAAAAGACTCCAGTTATCTGAGTATATGACATCAATTCAGAGAGCATAACAGATTTCGCTTTTGAATATCCGCCAAAAATAGTTGGATATTTTTCATACAAGCTGTTCATAGCTTTTTGAGTTTCAGCCTTTGCCTCATTTAGGCTTGTAAGTGTCATAATTCCATCATTTTCAGAAAGATTTTCACGAGCCTTAGACGCATTTTTCGCAAGGTCTATGCATAAAGAATAAAGCTCATCAACAGTGGACTCACGAATTTCTATACCATTTGTTTCCGCAAAAGTATTTCTGTAATAGCAAATTCCAAAATTCGTTATAAACAGAAAAAATACAAGACTTACTGCACAGATAACATTCAAAAATGCTTTATATGCTGTTTTTCCCCTACTTCCCTTTTTCTTTATAATTTTCACAATAGAAACCACTATATAAGTTAAGGCAAACGGAACAAGCATAACCACTATAAATTCCGCAAGTGAAAACGGCAACAACGCTGAAAGAAAATTCCAAGCCTGCGATATATAATGATAGATATTAACTGTATACCATTCCGCAAAGGCGGAATTATTTTTTGCAATCAAGACTAAAATAAAGGCTATTGGAGCAAGCAATCCAATAAATAATCTCTTATAGCCGAATATAGCTTTTAGAATTTTCACTTCAATTCACCCTTAATAAGCGGAATAGCCTCATCAAGACTCTTAAAACGCCTATAAATCATAGGAAGAATTTCCTCTGTCGGCTCTACCATATCAGGCACCATAATAGGCTTCATTCCCGCATTATAAGCCGCCTTAATTCCATTTATAGAATCCTCAAATACAATGCAGTTCTCAGGCTCAACAGAAATTCTTCTTGCCGCCTCAAGGAATATATCAGGTGCAGGCTTTCCATTCTTTATGTTATCTCCACCAACTAAGTCCTCAAAGTGTGGAAGTATTCCCGCATCAATAAGCTCCTCTTTTGCCGTAGATTCCCTTGTAGAGGTTGCAACACAAAGTCTGTAACCCTCTTGCTTTAAAGCCTCTAAAAGCTCAAAAAGTCCTTTCTTTACAGAAACTCCATTTGTCCTGAAATAATTATGCACAAATTTAGAAACATTAGGCTTAAAGCTGTCATAATCAAAGCCTTTGCCCATTCCTTCATTAAATTTTCTGCGTGTATCATCATATGTAAGTCCTATACAGCTCTTAGCCAAATTAAGAATTTCCTTACCATAGCCAAACTTGTTCATAGCGAACTCATAGCCCATAAGGACGATTTTTTCAGAATCTATCATCAGACCGTCCATATCAAAAATTGCACCTTTATTCAACATCATCTCTCCTCCCGAAATCATTTATAAAATAATTTTATCAACATTATCCCCTTGCTGTCAATATGAGGTTCAATTATATATCAAGGTAATGATTTACAACCTTAAATATCCACTTGCACACTGCCTGTCTATCTAATATTATATTATATAGATAAAAACTACGGTGGTGCTTGATATGACTATTGAACAGATAGATAGCAATCGAATACTTATTGCACTCTGTGATGATGATATGAAATCCTTTTCGCTTGAATTTGAAAGTATGACACTTTCCGACCCTCATGTCAAAGAAATGATACAGCGGTTATTAAAATTTGCAAGTAACGAAACAGGAATTTCCGTAAAAAACAAAAAAATGCTTATAGAAGCCATTCCATATATAAACGGCTGTCTTTTTCTTATCACTCTTTCACAGAAAACTCACAAAAGAAAGATATATAAAATCAAAAATCCCCGCCCAACAATAATAGAATTTATAGAAATCGAAGATATGCTTCGGTGTATTTCTATTGTCTATAAGTCAAAAATACAATACATTCATTCAGATTTATATAAATATGGTTCTCGATATTTTTTAATAATAAAGCCTGTCCGAGGAATTTCACGCAGACTTGAGGCTTTTTTGTATGAATATGGAGAAAAAATTTCAGGTGGAAATTTAACCGTATCTAAACTAAGAGAATATGGAAAAATCATTGCAAAAGATACAGCTATCGAAAAAATCGGCAAAGCCCTTGTCAAAAAGTAATCACTTATAAAGCTTAAAAGTTTTGCTCAAGGCAGTGAGCATCAGCTTCCAAGATACATTCCACAAAGTAAGAGCTATAATCAAACCCATATTAAAATAAGCACAAAAAATCCCGAACGCATAAGCATTCGGGATTTTAATTTGGAGGTGCCACCCAGATTTGAACTGGGGATCAGGGTTTTGCAGACCCACGCCTTACCGCTTGGCTATGGCACCGAATAAAAAAGGTGCTTAACTTTCTAAGCACCTTTCGGAAGCTTAATAAAATATATGTATTAAACATTCCTTTTAGAACTGGAGCGGATGACGAGGCTCGAACTCGCTACCTCCACCTTGGCAAGGTGGCGCTCTACCAGATGAGCTACATCCGCAGATATGGTGCCTTCGGGCGGAATCGAACCACCGACACGGGGATTTTCAGTCCCCTGCTCTACCGACTGAGCTACAAAGGCAAATGGCGACCCGGATCGGGTTCGAACCGACGACCTCTAGCGTGACAGGCTAGCGTTCTAACCAACTGAACTACCGGGCCAAATGGTGGGAACAACAGGGCTCGAACCTGTGACCCCCTGCTTGTAAGGCAGGTGCTCTCCCAGCTGAGCTATGCTCCCATCTGTCTGGGTTTGTCATCTGGCGTTCTCGCCAGCGACAGGTATTATATTATCACAACACCCTCAGAATGTCAACACTTTTTTTGAATTTTTTTCAAAAAAAATTTCAAAAGCCTGAAAAAGCTCTATTTTATGCGATTTTTAGGAATTATATTTTTCAAAATTTTTTCAAAACTCTTCTGAAATTTTCAAATAAATAGCTCTGTATCTTATTTTAAGATACTTAAAACAAATATTATCATTCTAATTTTAAAGGCAACATCAGAAAATTAAAGTAGCATTGCATAAGAATTATTCTATATAAGAATTTTATACTATTCTTACTGTGATATTCTTATTTATATCTATTTTCAGGAGCGATATATATGTCAGAAGAAAACAGATTTAAAGTCAATCTGCGTGGTATGATTGACATACTATCTAATCATCTTTATAGTTCACCAGATGTTTTTATTCGTGAACTTCTCCAAAACGGTACAGATGCTATTTCCGCAAGAAAACTTTTTGATAAAAAATTCAATAACGGCACAATCACTATTGAGCCTAAAATCATAGATGGCAAGAAAACTATTGTATTCAGTGATAACGGAATTGGGCTTTCATATGATGAAATAAACCAATTTTTAGCTGTTATTGGGCAATCCTCCAAGCGTGATATTATCACAGGAAGAATTTCCGAAGAATTTATCGGTCGTTTCGGAATAGGCTTGCTCTCTTGCTTTATGGTTACAAATGAAATCCGTTTAACAACACATTCTGCCAAAACTGGCGAATACCTTGAATGGATAGGTACTCCAGATGGCATTTATAAGATAAATCATCTTGAAAGCTGCCCTGACGGAACTTCTTTCTATATAACATTAAACAAAAATTTCGAGGAATACTTTGAGGCTGATAGAATTATTAAGCTTGTAAGATATTATGGACTTCCGCTCCCATTCCCTATTATGCTCAAAACCGAAGAAGGTTCTCAACGCATAAATACTGTTGTTGACTACAATAGCGATATGCACGATTCCATAATGTCATTCGGCAAGGACCTTTTCGGCATTGAATTTATGGATTATATCCCATTAAATTCCCCTACAGGACTTTTCAGCGGTGTTGCATATATTCTTCCTTATAGAATAGCAGCCACAGCAAAGAACAGCCATAGAATCTACCTAAAGCATATGCTCCTCACCGAAAACGGCAGTACACTTTTGCCAGAATGGGCATTTTTTGTAAGGTGCTTTATAAATACAAATTCTCTGCGTCCAACTGCATCTCGTGAAGATTTCTATGAAGATGATGCTCTCGAAGTCGCAAAAGAAGAAATTGGAGAATGTATCGAAAGCTATCTTATGAGCCTTTCCAAGACAAAACCCGATATATTAAGAAAAATGGTTTCCATACATAACCTTGCTATAAAGAGTATGGCTATCGACAACAATGAGCTTTTCAATATCTTTATAGACTATCTTGAGTTTGAAACCACCTCTGGAATTATGACTGGCTCACAGATAAGAGATTTCGATGAGCCTTTCACGGTTGCATTCCAAATAGATAAATTCAAGCAATATTCGCCAATATTCTCTGCACAAAATAATCTTTTGGTTAATGCTGGCTATGTCTATGATGATAAACTAATATGCAATCTAATTGATGAATATGAGCTTGATGCAACAGCTCTTGACGAAGAAATGTTTCTGCAAACTCTTGAAGATATTCCGCTATCAGAGTATAGTGAATATCGTAATTTTCTTGATATTGCCAATGAAACACTTATAGACTTTGATTGCCAATCGGAAATCAAAGCATTTCAGCCTTATGAACTTTCTGCTCTTTATATTATGGACGAGCAAGCGGAGCTTTTCAGACAAATTCTCCACGCAAAGGAAAACAGTGATTCACTTTTTGCAGATATTTATGATGCTTTTGCAGAAGAAATTGACAATCACCACACCACTACACTTGTATTTAATAGTGAGAATACCCTCATACAAAATCTCAAAAATATAAGCAAAGCTCAACTTACAAATATCATTAAGATACTTTATGTTCAATCATTATTGCTTGGACATTATCCACTCAGAAATAACGAAATTACGATTATGAATAAAAGTATCGAAGGACTTATAAACGGAGGTATATTAAAATGATTAATGGATTTGATATACAAGAACGATATGAAAACCTGCCACATGGTGAACTACGATTACAGGCTATTAAAAATGCTATTGCACTTGCTGACGCTGAGAAAGATTACGAATTTATGTATATTTTTAGAAGTGACCTTATGAGTGAAAGTGAGCTTTATGGCGACAGCTTTCAGGCTTTTCTCACATTTCCAGAGATGATAAAAATTTTCGATGAACACGAAGAAGAGCTTGAGGAGTACAAACACGACTATATATGGGAATTCAAGTGGATTCTCTCGGACTGTGAAGACTTTTACCAAGTTTCAAAAGCAAAGGCTTATGAGCTTTTTGCCGAATTCAGAAAGCGTTGTGAAAGATACGGATACTCACTAAGACCTTACTATCAATGTCTCTATCACTTTGAAAAAGCTTGCGATAAACAAGCTGCAAAAAAGGCATATCAACAATTTATTCTTGCAAAGCGTGATGAATTAGCCGATTGCTATGCCTGCGAATTAAATGCGATGGTTGACTATGAGCTTAATACAGCCTCTATGGGAAGAGCCTTAGAAACAGCTTATCCTATACTTTCAGGACAAGTAAGCTGTACTGAAATACCTGATGTTACATATAACAATATTATGCACCGCTACTATGAGCTTGGCGACTTTGAAAAAGCTGAAGAGTATCGTAAAAAATGCTACCGCAGGATTTCAAAAAACAGCTCCTATCTGTTTATTATAGGTGATATGCTTAAGCTTTACTCAAAAACAGATTTAACTAAGGGTGTAAAACTCTTTGAAAAGCATTTAGATTGGGTATTTACTTCCAAAAATCCTCATTCAAATATGAAATTTTATATTGGTGCAGCGGCAGTATTTACAAAGCTTGCACAGAAAAAAGATGAAGTCAAGCTAAAACTCCCTGAAAAATTCAAGCTTTATAAGGCTGATGGCATTTACAGTACGAAGGCTCTTGCTGAATATTATCAGAGCAAAGCTCTTGACCTAATCAACAAATTTGACAAGCGAAACGAAAGTGATTTCTATATGAAAGAATACAACTACGCTATGGAGTAAATATGGATATTGCAATAATCGGCGGTGGTGCAAGCGGTCTTTGTTCCGCAATATGTGCCGCAAGAAACCTCAGAAAAAAAGGCTTATCAGGCAAAATAACCGTTCTTGAACGCAGTCAAAAAGTCGGCAAAAAGCTACTTGCTACTGGAAACGGTCGCTGTAATCTTATTAATGAGAATATTTCTCTTTCAAGCTTTCATGGCGACATTAAAATCGCAGAAAGTGTATTTTATCGCTTTGGCTATAACGAAATATCAGAATTTTTCTCATCTCTCGGACTTCTCACAAGAACTGATTCTATGGGTAGAGTTTATCCATACTCAAACCGAGCTGATACTGTGCTTTCAACGCTGTTGCTTGCTTGTAAGCAATACGGAGTTGAAATTATAACGGATTTCACTGTCATTGATATAAAGCGTCATAAGGACAAGCTTGAAATTATCTCGGAAAGCTGTAAAATTTCAGCCTCAAGCGTAATAATTGCCTGTGGTTCACGAGCCAATAAGGGCTTAGGCAGTAACCTTGGCTACGAACTTCTCGGAAAAATCGGCGTAAGCTATTCCCCACTCTTTCCTTCGCTTACAAGCGTTGCCGTTTCTGAAAATATTTCAATGCTTAAAGGTGTTCGTGTTCGTGGAAATGTTAAGTTTCTTGCTGATAAGCAAATAATTCACAGTGAGGACGGCGAAATTCAATTCACCGATAAATCACTTTCAGGAATATGCGTTTTTAATATTTCAAGATATGCAGGCGAATTTTTCAGACTTGGCACTATAAATGGAAATAACTGCGAAAATATCAGAATTGAGCTTAATCTTATGCCCGAATATCCCTTCTCGGAAATAATCTCAATACTTCAAAATCGCCGAAAAGCCTTTCCAAAAGCCGATTGTAAAGAGCTTCTTGCAGGAATCCTTGATGAAAAATTAGCGGATTATATCGCAAAGAAAATCAATACAAAGTCGATAAATGACAGCACAATCAAGCGTCTTGCGAATATTCTCTCAAAAATGGATTTTACACCTATAAAATCTGATAATAATGCTACTGCACAGGTTACAGCTGGCGGTGTCACAAGCAAAGAAATTGATGTAAATACTCTTGCTTTAAAGTCAGATAAGCGAATAAAATTCTGTGGCGAAATATTAGATGTTGATGGCGACTGCGGAGGATATAATCTATCCTTTGCGTGGGCAAGCGGTATGCTCTGTGCAGAAATTTAAGCTATAAAAAGAGGTGTTAAAAATGAAGAAAAAATATTGTATGATTCCTTTAATAGCATTATTGATATGGTTTTTTCTTGATATGACAGGCTTATATTTCGGAGAGAATTGTTTAGTAACAACATCATATAAAGATGATGGGATTTTCTTTATAATTTATTTTGTAGTTTTTCTTATATTTATTTTCAAAGAAAAAATTGGCAAATGGCTTACTGCGGTCTGGTTGTCAATATGGTTCTTAATACAATTTTTATGTCACGAATGGTATACCATATGCAACAGCGGAATTATGGGTTCACTAGATGGAAAAATTAAGTTCTTTTCAGGAACTATAAAATGGCTTAGTATCGACGGAAAATACATACCTGATTTATACCATACAATTTTACATTTACTAATAATAACCGCATTGGTCAGTATATTGATATATATAGTAAAAAACAAGAAAGGCAAGCAAATATGATTAGAATTACTTCTGTTTCTCTGCCGATTGGCTTTACAGATAAAACTGTGCGAAAAGCTGTTTGCAAGAAACTCAGAATTGATGAGTCGCAAATCAGCGGTGCATCGCTTTATCGCTGTTCCATTGACGCTCGAAAAAAGGATAATATCCACTATACCGCAACTATTGATGTAAAACTTTCAGTCGGTGAAAATACCATTCTTAAACGCTATGGTTCTTCAAGTATTTTTAAAGCCGAACCATATAAATATCAGCTTCCAGAAAACAGACGAAAACTAAATCAAAGACCGCTTGTTGTCGGGAGCGGTCCTGCGGGACTTTTTGCGGCTCTTATTCTCGCTCAGGCAGGAGAAAATCCGATACTTATCGAGCGTGGCAAAGATGTAGATTCCCGTATAAGAGATGTCGAAAATTTCTGGGAAACAGGTATTCTCGACACGAAATCAAATGTTCAATTTGGTGAGGGCGGTGCAGGAACTTTTTCTGATGGAAAGCTGAATACTGGCACTAAGGATACTCGTGCAAGAAAAGTTCTTGAGGAGTTTGTTGAAAATGGTGCTACCGAAGATATTCTCTATCTTGCGAAACCCCATATCGGTACAGACAAGCTAAGACCTACTATAAAGAACATTCGCAAAAAGATAATATCTCTCGGCGGAGAGGTTTTCTTTGAAACAAAACTGACTAAAATTCTCACCAAGGACAATACTGTTATCGGTGCTGAAATTCAGCATGGAGAATCCACCGAAATAATCGAAACAAATGATATTATTCTTGCAATAGGTCATAGTGCAAGAGATACCTTTGAAATGCTTGATAAAAATGGAATACTTATGGAGGCAAAGCCTTTTTCTGTCGGAGCAAGAATTGAACATCTGCAAAAAACTACTGACATTGCACAATTTGGTGCAGAATCTCAAAAGCTTAAGCTCCCTCCTGCCGACTACAAACTTGCTGTTCATCTTAAAAACGGCAGAGGTGTCTATACTTTTTGTATGTGTCCGGGTGGCTTTGTTGTTGCCGCCGCAAGTGAGGAAAACCGCCTTGTAACCAATGGCATGAGCCTTTATGACCGAAGTAATGTAAACTCGAACAGTGCTTTACTTGTTGGAATCTCTCCAAAGGATTTTGGCAGTGACAATGTTCTTGCTGGTATGGAGCTTCAAAGAAAGCTTGAAAGCTCAGCTTTTAAACTCGGTGGCGGTGGATATAAAGCACCTTGTCAGCGTGTGGGAGATTTTCTGAACCGCACAAAAAGTACAGCTTTTGGGGAGGTTCTTCCAACATACAAGCCAAGTGTTACGCTTTCTAATCTTGATAACTGTCTGCCTGATTTCATAACAGAATCTATGCGTAACGGTATCCTTGAAATGGATAGGCGTTTAAAAGGCTTCGCCTCAAATGACGCTCTCTTGACCGCAGTTGAAAGCAGAAGTTCATCTCCTGTGAGAATTATGCGTGATAATACCTTACAATCCCCAACACTTCGTGGGCTTTATCCCTGTGGAGAAGGCGCTGGTTATGCGGGTGGAATAATCTCCGCCGCAGTTGATGGCATAAAATGTGCTGAAATGCTCATTTCCAAAAAACAACAATAATAAACATAATTTTACTACATCAGCTTAATATATTTCGCTCTCTATAGATAATGACCAAAGCTTAAACTAAACTTTTAATTGGCAACGCTCTTATGCACCTACTTTTAGCAACTTATTCACCGCAAATACAATTAAAAGTTTAAAATTACACTTAATGTGTATATCTATATTTCAATTATAGAATGAAAATTTCTATATGTCAAGTATTTGAACACATTTTGTGTAAAAATATATTTTTATGCCTAAGGAGGTTATTTTTATGGATTGGGAATTTGCTTTTCTTGATTCTATCAGAGACAATTTTTCAAATCCCGTCTTTGATGAAATTTCAAAATTCTTTGGCGATGCTGTTATTCCTATTATAATTGTGGCTATGATTCTTTTGATTATATTCAAAAAAACCAGACGAACAGGCATTGCCCTACTGATTTCAACTGTATCTGTTGTTATCATAGGAAATTTGATTCTAAAGCCTGCAATCGCAAGGGTTAGACCTTATGATGTCAATACTGCGGTTCAACTAATAGTAAGTGCGGAACACGATTTTTCGTTCCCATCGGCTCATACTTACTTTGCGTTTACAACTGCTACGGTAATCTTTATGCGATATAAAAAGATTGGTATATGCTGTTACATTCTTGCTATACTTATGGCTTTATCAAGAATGTATCTATATGTGCATTATCCTACCGATGTTATTGCAGGAGCTATATTTGGAATAGGCTTTGGTATAGCTGGATATTTCATTGAAAAGGCTTTATATAATTTCATTTCAAACAGGAAGTACAAGGCAAAACACGAAAAAAATGAATAGAGCGTAAAAAAAGCGATAAGGCAATTCGTTTAGCCTTATCGCTTTTAAATTTATAGCAAGCCTCTAACCTAAGACAACTTAAAAGTTTCGCTCGAGCCTTTTTAAAGGCTCGCAGGGTTGAGGGACGGAGTCCCTCATGGGTTTTAAGGGCAACGCCCTTAACTTGTCTTGCCTCCTTAGTGGCGAACTTTGCTCGCCACTAAAATTTCTTTTAGTAGCAACATTAGTAAATAATGGCGGACAAAGTCCGCCATTTAGGAGCAAAGAATGTTAAGGGCTTCGCCCTTAGCACCCACCAAAGGCTCCGCCTTTGGAAACTGCAAGCTTTTGAAAAAGCTTGGGCAAAACTTTTAACTGTCTTAGAGAAGTTGATTTAGCATTATAACAAATAATCTGCAAGCTTGCAGAAATCCTGCATAGAAAGTTCTTCCGCTCTCGCTGTTGGCTTTAAACCACAGCTTTCAAGAGCTTGTGCAATATCTGACTTTGAAACTCCAAGTCCTGATGAAAGCGAATTTGAAAGAGTTTTTCGTCTTTGTGCAAAGGCTGATTTAACTAATCGGAAAAATTGCTTTTCATCTTTTGGCTTAATCGGTGGTTCTGCAAGAATATCAAGCTTTATAACCTCAGAATCAACCTTTGGCGGTGGTACGAAGCTTCCTGCACTTACTTTGAACAGCATTTCAGGTTCAGCATAATACCTTACTGCAATACTTACAGCACCAACATCTCTTGTTCCCGGTTCGGCACAAATTCTTTCTGCCGCCTCTTTCTGAACCATAACAGTAAGAGATTTTATAGGAAGTTTTTCCTCAAGTATACGCATAATTACAGGCGAGGTAATATAGTATGGCAAGTTTGCACAAATAACTACATCTCCGCCATTGAACTCTTCCTCAATAAGCTTATGAAGGTCAAGCTTCATAGCATCGCCATTTATGATTTTTACATTATCACAGCCTGACAAGGTTTCGTCAAGAACTGGCAAAAGTCTTTTATCAAGCTCTATTGCAACAACCTTATTTGCAACCTTTGAAAGTTCTCTTGTCAGAACACCTGCTCCCGGCCCGATTTCTATTACTCCACAATTTTCGGACGCTCCACAATACTCAGCCATCTTTGGACAAACTGTTGGATTTACAAGGAAATTCTGTCCCAATGCCTTAGAAAATGTAAATCCATGTCGGCTTAAAACAGATTTCATATAAGCTATATCAGTTAAATTTTGCATATCTACTCCAATAAAAATATTTTTTCTTTATTATACAACCTATGCCCTAAAATCGTCAAGATAAAACACTTTTCGCCTTATATAACTTTCTAAGTTCGGCTTGCAAGAATCGGAATATAATGTTAAACTAATTATACTTTATTACAGAATTGGGGATTATTATGAGTGAAAACAGACTTGTTGCAACCTGTCTTTTAGGTTTAGAGGGTTTAGTCGCTGATGAACTTCGCAGAATGGATATTAAAAATGTAGAACCTCAGAATGGCAGAGTTCTTTTTTCGGGAAATCAGAGCGAAATCGCAAGGGCTAATATTTGTTCGAGATATAGTGAAAGAATACTTATAGAAATGGGCAGCTTTAGAGCATTAAGCTTTACCGAGCTTTTTGACAATGTAAAGAAACTTCCTTGGGAACAGTGGATTGGCAAAGATGATGCTTTTCCTGTTACTGGCAGAACTCTTAATTCTAAGCTTTCAAGTATACCTGACTGTCAATCTATCATCAAAAAGGCTATTGTTGAAAGACTTAAAACAAAGTATCGCATAAGCTGGTTTGAGGAAAGTGCTTCGTCTGTAAAGGTTAAATTTCTTATTATGAAAGATGTTGCAAGTATTATGATTGATACTTCTGGTGTCGGACTTCATAAGCGTGGCTATCGTGAAAATGCCGCTTCTGCACCTATTAAAGAAACTCTTGCGGCTGCTATGGCAGATTTATCACATATCAGACCATTCAGCAGAGTTATTGACCCATTCTGTGGCTCGGGAACTATTCTTATAGAATCAGCCTTAAAGGCTTTGAATATTGCACCCGGACTCCGCAGAAGATTTATTGCTGAAAAGTGGTCCTGTGCTGACCAAAATGCTTGGAGAACCGAGAGAGAAAGAGCTCAGGACCTCATAGACCGCAGTGCTGAATTTCAGGCTTATGGCTACGATATAGACCCACAAGCAATAGAGCTTACAAACGAAAATGCAAAAAAGGCCGGTGTTGCTGCAAGAATCCATACAGAAGTAAGAAGTATTGCGGATTTCTCGTCAGACTTGCCGAAGGCGGCTATTATATGCAATCCACCATATGGTGAAAGACTTCTTGATATTCAACAGGCACAGGATATTTACCGCACAATGGGAGAAAAATTTCTTAAGCGTGAGGGTTATAGCTATTGCATAATCAGCCCTGATGATAAATTTGAGGAAATTTTTGGCAGACCTGCGGATAAACGCAGAAAGCTTTATAATGGTATGATTAAGTGTCAAGTCTATATGTACTTCAAGAGGTAAATTGTAAATTATTTTACATTTGATAGTCTTTGTTTTAATATTTCAAATTCTGAGCAAGTTATAATTCTTATGATTTCGGCGAAAAGTGAGCATAGAGACTTTATAGAATTTATAAATCGTGCTGTTGAAAGATGGTATGAAGAAAATTTATGTAATATAGGGATAGCTTTATCTGAACTAAAAGCACAAATAATAAACATACCTATATCCAATGAAGATAAACAATGTATGTTTCAAATAATTGAGTGTATGAACGAAAGAGTTCATATTCAGTTTGAAGAAATAGAAAATATAATAACCGTATTTGAAAGCGAATGGAATGACTGCACCTACGCTTTTGAAACAAAGAATTGCAGATATTATTTTAATTGGATGACAACTGCTTAATTTTGACATAGATTTACACTATGGATAATATAGAATTAAGATAATGCAAAAAAACAAAATCATATATTAAAGATTAAAGCTATATGAGATTGTTAATTTTTTTTGAATATGACATTTAGTACTTGATTTTTTCGTTGGAAAGTTTTACAATATATTTAGCACTCAAGAACAGAGAGTGCTAAATATTAAAAATCAATTTGCTATTATTTTAAAGGAGGCAATTTATTATGACTATCAAACCATTAACTGACAGAGTAGTCATTAAAGCGGAAGAATCAGAGGAAACAACTAAGAGCGGTATCGTTCTTACAGCTTCTTCTCAGGAGAAACCTCAGTTTGCAACTGTTGTTGCTGTTGGTGAGGGCGGAATCGTTGACGGCAAAGAAGTCAAGATGTATGTTAAGGTAGGCGATAAGGTTATCACAAGCAAATATTCTGGCACAGAGGTTAAGCTTGACGGTGAAGAATATACTATCGTTCGTCAAAACGATATTCTCGCAATCGTTGAATAATTTCAGCATTTCTAATATTTAATAGTAATTGGAGGAATATATCATGGCTAAACAAATTATATATGGCGAAGATGCAAGAAAGGCTCTTCTCAGCGGTATTAACCAACTCGCTGATACAGTTAAAATTACTCTCGGTCCTAAGGGCAGAAATGTTGTTCTTGATAAGAAGTTTGGTGCTCCACTTATCACAAACGACGGTGTAACTATTGCTAAGGAAATAGAGCTTGACGACCCATTCGAGAATATGGGCGCTCAGCTCGTTAAGGAAGTTTCTATCAAGACTAATGATGTTGCTGGTGACGGTACAACTACTGCTACACTTCTTGCTCAGGCTCTTATCCGTGAGGGTATGAAGAATGTTACAGCTGGTGCTAACCCAATGGTTCTCAAGAAGGGTATTCAGACAGCTGTTAATACTGCTGTTGAGGCTGTAAAGGCTAACTCTAAGGTTGTTTCTGGCACAAATGATATTGCAAGCGTTGCTGCTATTTCTGCTGCTGATGACTTCACTGGCAAGCTTATTGCAGAAGCTATGGAAAAGGTAAGCAAGGACGGCGTTATCACTGTTGAAGAATCTAAGACAGCTGAAACATATTCAGAGGTTGTTGAAGGTATGATGTTCGACAGAGGTTACATTGCTCCTTATATGGTAACTGATACAGATAAGATGATTGCTGACCTCGACAACCCATATATCCTTATCACAGATAAGAAGATTTCTAACATTCAAGAAATTCTTCCAATCCTTGAGCAGATTGTTCAGGCTGGCAGAAAGCTCCTTATCATTGCTGAGGACATCGAGGGCGACGCTCTTACAAACCTCGTTCTTAACAAGCTCCGTGGCGTATTTACTTGCGTTGGTGTTAAGGCTCCTGGTTTCGGTGACAGAAGAAAAGAAATGCTCCGTGATATAGCTATCCTTACAGGCGGTCAGGTAATTTCTTCTGAAATCGGTCTTGAACTCAAGGATACAACTCTTGACCAACTCGGTCAGGCTCGTCAGGTTAAGGTTGACAAGGAAAATACTATCATTGTTGACGGTGCTGGCAACGCAGACGAAATTAAGGGCAGAGTTGCTCAGATTCGTGCACAAATCGAAACAACTACTTCTGACTTTGACCGTGAAAAGCTTCAGGAAAGACTTGCAAAGCTTGCTGGCGGCGTAGCTGTTATCAAGGTTGGTGCTGCAACAGAAGTTGAAATGAAGGAAAAGAAGCTCCGTATTGAGGACGCTCTTGCTGCTACAAAGGCTGCTGTTGAAGAAGGTATCGTAGCTGGTGGTGGTATCGCCCTTATGAACGCTATCCCTGCTGTTGAGAAGGCTATTGAGAGTGCAACTGGCGACGAAAAGACAGGTATGCAGATTGTTCTTAAAGCACTTGAAGAGCCAGTTCGTCAAATTGCAGAAAATGCAGGTCTTGAGGGTTCTGTTATCGTTGCTAATGTTAAGGCTGCTAACAAGGTTGGCTATGGCTTCAACGCATTCACAGAAGAATATGTTGATATGATTGATGCTGGTATCATCGACCCAACAAAGGTTACTCGTTCTGCACTTCAGAATGCTGCATCTGTTGCAAGTATGGTTCTTACAACAGAAGCACTTGTAGCTGACATCAAGGAAGAAAAGGCTGCTGCTCCTGCTATGGACCCATCAGCTATGGGCGGAATGTACTAATTCATTAACCGTTGATTTTGGACGCATTTATAGTTAAATTTATGCGTCGGTTTAAATAGATTACGACTTTTTTCACAATATACTCCTAAAACAAAAGGGACTGTTCGAGAAATCGGGCAGTCCCTTTTGTGTGGGTGCCGACCCACGGCGAAGACGCGTAATCGCTCGGCAAGCCTCGCTCGACACTTATAAGGTAAGCTTATTAACGCGGTCTAAGAAATTACCAATAAACTATCAAATTGGTGAATATAGTTTTCCATACGCTTTTTTCCAAAAGATAATTAAAAATTTTGCTCAAGCTTTTTCAAAAGCTTGCGGTTTCCAAAGGCGGAGCCTTTGGTGG
>OGQT01000122.1_pt1 | contig 73029 bp, 54 predicted proteins | sample 1553261 | NCBI WGS metagenome assembly OGQT01 (sample SAMEA2579992, study PRJEB22360) | human gut metagenome | biome: human gut; feature: human-associated habitat; material: faeces | place: Denmark | collected 2008/2010
CTCATCATACATTGATTAATTTTGTGGAGTTGTTAACGAACTGTTAATTTTGTAATCACGAACAGAGACATCATAAGCATGGAATAAGGCAGATTTCTCATTCGCCATTCAAGGCAGGATCCGATGTTTGGTCCCCATGCTTTTACATCACAAACTGGATAGTGCGTTTGGGCGGACAACCGACCCCGTGTTTCGTGATGAAAGTTCACGATGTAAAGATGCTTCTGAAAAAATGATACGTTATGAGATATATTGGAATCGACATCAGCAAGGCTACGTTCACCGTAGCATACTCTTCCGACAAGTCGGCGAAAGTAAGCGAGTTCAGGAACACGCCTGCTGACATCCGAAAGTTCATGAAGACTCTTCCTGCCAAAGAAGAGTGCCATCTGGTAATGGAGGCAACCGGTCCATACAGCATGACAGCACTGTATATCCTCACAAAAGAGGGTTACACAGTCTGCATGGAGAACCCTCTTAAGGTCAAGAACTTCGCCAAGGCAATGCTCACAGTCACCAAGACAGACCGTGCCGATGCCCGGCTCATAGCCCTTTATGGAGAGCGGATGCAGCCGGCGCCCTATAAAGTTCCCGCAGAATCGCTTATGTTGCTCAAACAGATGCGTACTGTAATCCGTCAGCTTCGCAAACAGCTCACGGCCAACAGGAACCTCCTCCAGTCTCTTGAGGTCCTCCCCATTGTTGACAAGAGAGCCAGACGCGCAGTCGAAGCCATTGTCGTACAACTTGAAAAACAACTCAAACACCTGGAGAGCGATCTGTCTGATGTGGCCGAAAAAGAGTTTTCCACACAGCTCAAACTTCTTACTTCCATAAAGGGAATAGGCATTGCGCTTGCAACGTCGCTCATTATAGCAACGAGCGGATTCTCTAACTTTGACAACTCCAAACAGCTCTGCCGCTACCTCGGTCTGTCGCCGACATACGAACAGTCGGGCACATCCCTCAACCGCCATGGTCACATCAACAAGAACGGAGATCCGCATCTGCGGGGCATGCTCTTTATAGCGGCGATGCCTGCAAGCCGATATAATACCGCCTGTAAGGAGACCTATACAAGGTTGCGAAAAAAAGGAAAATCCGGAAAGGTCGCCTTGATTGCCGTTGCAAACAAACTTGTCAGACAGGCTTTCGCTGTTGTCAGAAGTGGGAGTGTCTACGAAGACGGATTTGTCAGCATAAAACCAAAAGAGCACTGCGAAAATTAACCTCGTTACAAATAATTGCATTAACTTTGCCTCTTGGAGAGCCGAAGAGGAAACAGGCTCTGCTGAGGAGCAACCTGCCAGCAATAAGCTCTCCGCGCCACACTGGACAAACAGTGGAGCGGGCGGGGCAGCCTTTGCGGAAGCTCCGCCTTTTGCTTGTTTAGGAGGCGCCTCATGGCTAAGAAAACCTTCTTCGGAAAATGCAGGGAAATACCACCGAAATGTTAAATAATTGTTAAAACAGCTCACCATTGATTATAGTGCGTCGGATAATCGGAGTTACGGGTCCTACAATCGGTCCGATGATTCCGGGAGTCTCGCCGCCGTCATCGTCACCGCTCTTGCCGTTGAACTCGAAGGTCTGCTCCCACGGCGTCGAGCCGAAGTTGTCCTCGATCACGATGAGGAACTTGTGAGCCTCCGAGGTGCGGGCGGTGTAGTTCAGGCGGAAGGTCTTGCTCTCCAGAAGCACACGGTCGTTGTTGACCAAAACCGGCCCGTCAACGAGTTTGAGGGTACCCTGACCGTCATACTGGAAGTAGCGGATGGTATAGAGTGTGTTGGAGTAGTTGCCTTCCGGTTTGATCTCGAAGCGCAGCTCCACTGTCTGCCCCTTGACAATCTTGTCGCCGTAGGGCATCACATCTACAGTGAAGGGATAGGACTGCTGGACATCGAGGTCATCCGAGCAGGAGGTCATTGCGAAGACGATTGCAAAGAGTGCAATCCAGAAGCCGAAGAAACGGCCGGTGGTAAGGCGTATTCCGCCAAGTTTGTTGAGAATTGTTTTCACGTTTTTCAGAGTTTGAGTTTTGATGATTTTTTCGGATAGAGCGACATAAGGTAATCGTTCAAATCCTTGTTGTCAGGATAAAGTGCCGACTTGTCCATGACCCTGTCGTCGAACTCACGCCGAAGTCTGGCGAGAGCCGCACGGCCGGCGGCGTCATTGTCAAGATAGCACTGGATAACGGTGTAATCAGCCAACGGGATTATGGCTTTGGCAACATTCGAGACGGAGTTGAGCACAACGGAGTCCATGCCGTCGTTAAAGCCGAGCCTTTCAGCCGAAAGGAAGTCGATGAAACCCTCGAAGACATTACACCGTGCGTTGCCGTTGACAATATGGGTGATATGCTTCGGAGGATACGACCCTTTGAAGAAAGGGTTACGCAGTTCGTAGCCGTTGGCATTGTTCTCGAAGCCAATAGCGTAATACTGTTTGCCATGCAGTTCATAATCAACCTGAACACAGTATCGCTGTGCTATGTCTCTCGAAATACCACGGTCGGCGAGATATTTCAGCAGCGCAGGAGATGTGAGCCGCGACGCCTTCACATTCTCGAAAGTCGGTTCCTCGACAAACGGCGTTGGCTTGTAGGGCTTAGCGACCGGGAGGCGCATCTTCTGAGCGATGTAATCGGCCTGCCTCAAAAAGTCCGTTTCACCGGACATTTCTCCGGCAAGCGAGAAGATGTCGCCTCCCGCGCCCGTCCCGAAGTCAAACCAAATCTGGCGATTAGGATTGACATGGAACGAAGGTTTTCTCTCACTGCGATACGGAGCGTAGAACCACAGACCTTTGCTGTCGCGGCCAGTCGGCTGATAGCCCAACTGATTCAGGAACTCCACAAGGGAGATTTTCTTGATCTCGTCTATATTCATAGGCGCATCTTCCGCTTGGGTTTATCCGGCTCCTGCTTGTGTGAATCTTTGGGCTCCTGACGGATGCTGACTTTCTGGATATTCGACATTTCTCCGGCGATATACATATTCAGTTCACGCATATTGGCAGAGCCTGTTATTTCATACGCGAGGTCATAGATTCCGCCGTATGCCCCTGTTTTCATATCGCGCCATGTGTTAGTCCTGGTATTGACAATCATTGAGGGACTTTTGTCAATGTCATAAGGAGCATTATATATGCGGATATCACCATCGGCCGCGATAGGTTGTTCCTGTCCGAGTGCCTTCATAAAATCAATGAGCTTTATCTTGCGTATGTCAGGTGTTACCACCTTCGGCTCCAAAAGCTGACGCGCCATTGCCGAATGTTCCTTGCCATGCTCGTAATCGTTCATGTACTTGATAATGAAGTCTCGCGGATCCGTGTAAAGGTTAGGATTCATCTTCAAGGCGGCAAGGTCGATTATGTCTCCGCTCTGGTCAGTGGCATGGTCGTACCATCGGTTGGTGTTGGTATCGACAACTAACATTGGTTCAGGGTCATCTCGCTGTGAGGCATAGTAGAGCTTCATGTCCCCGAAAGCCTTGACAGGCTTTTCACCGAGAGCCGCCATGAACTCCGTCAGCGGAATACTGGAAATATCATTCTTCGTGTACCGCATAACCTAAAACTGATATTTGAGGTGGATGCCGTAGGCGAACAGGAAATGACCGGTGTCATTGCCGAAGACAAACTTCTCTTTAAGATGCGCACCGAGTGCCACATGGTCAGAGAGATAGAAGTCTGCCGACAGAGTTACGGCACCGCCATAGATGAAAGCGTCTTTCGCCTGAATGGTCGAGCCGTCACGAAGGACACTCTCGCCCCAGTTGACAGTCTCATAGCCTGCGAGTGCAGATACACCGCCATAGAGGTGGAAAGTCTGAGAGTAGTCGCTGACAATGCGCAGATTGTAGCCGACCTCGCCGGTAAACTGTGCCACGGGAATACGACCTTTCTCGCCGTAAGGCTTGTAGGTCTGGAGATATTCACCACCGAAAGACCAAGTATTGGCATTGTTGCCCTTGATGACAGAGTAGAACACTCCGAGGTTGTAGCCGCAGTTGCGGGAGTTGCCGGTATAAAAACCGTTTACCATGTCGGCACGAACCTCGACCGCCGACATTCCGGGGAGATTCCGCTGGGCGAATGCCTCCCCTCCGCAGAGGGAAAGCACCGCCACAGCGAAGATTGAAAGAATCTTCTTCATGGGCTGATTACTGGATTGAAAGTTCGTCAATTACGTTAGCTCTCACGATGTCCTCGTTATCGACCACGAAGGACTGATGTCTGCCTCCTTCCTTTTCAGCGACTTCAATAATTAGCTGCTTGTCATCGGGGATGGTGAATTTCTCCAAAGCGAAGACAGTACGCTCCGATGATTTGCCATGCACCACCGTCACATAGTTCTGGGCACGGAGCGGTTCAAGTACCTGCTCTTGCATGGCTGTTCGCTTGATAACCTTCTTGTCCACGATCTTGAAGCTCACATAGTCGATGTCGAAAGCGATATTGGAGGTGTTCTTCAGTTCAGTGTGAAAATAGAGTAGCCCGTTGTTGGCGTAGATGGATTTCAGAAGAAACTGCACGCCGAAGCGTTTGGAGCCGATATGCTTGATTTCGCGCTTGTTCTGCTTGTGGATACTTTTCATAATCAGCTTTACAAGCATAGGGCTTTCACTGCCGAGGCGTTCAAGGTAGATTTCCTGCGCGTTGTTGGGACGGTTCACCGATTCGCCGTCGTGGAGAAAGTCAGTCATTTCAATGCTCAGAAGCAGAGGCTCTTTCGCAAACTTGACATTGAAAACATAATAGGCGCCATCTTCTGTGATAACCGATAGGTTGGTCTCCTGCTTGAACGACTTGAAGGCTGATTTCACACGCAGCACGTTCTTAGCGCCGTCGGCGAGTCCCGCGACAAGGTTCTCATTGCCGAGGTCACAATATACTATTTCCGACGGGAAAATAATATGTGTAGTTTTCTCAAAACATACTTCCAGCGCGTGCGGCGGAATCATCCGGTCAAAACCCACTTTTCGGGTCAGCCCGTCGAACTTGTCGCCGTCGGTGTAGTTGCTGCCATACACGTTGATCTCGTGTTTTGCAACCTCGGTTGAAGGTTCTGTTTTATTGTCGCCTTTGATGTTTTTGGCATTGGCGACCGCTGCCATGCTGATAACAGCGACGGCAGCGAGGATGAAAGTTTTTATCGTCATTAATATTTTTTAATTTCGTTAGACATCTTCCGGCTGATGAAGCATCACCCGATAGCCGGCCTTCAGGTGGACTTTCCCTGTACGCAGTTTCTTGTTGAGATACTGGCTGACACCATTTATCAGTCCGCGTCCTACATCCGAGACAATCTGCGCACCGGTATTGGTGGTCAGATTGATGGAGCTGCCCATTGTCGAACCCATATTGGCGCCAATCTCATGGATTGCGTCCGATTCCATTGAGTTGGGAATGTTGACACCTTCCTGGCCGTCGGAATCGAAAACCTGCAAATCCACCTCATAGACCGATCCGTTGGCTTCAATCGATGAAATCTCGACTTCAAGGCGTTCACCCTGTAGGCGAGCCTGACCGACAATCACGGTATTTCGGGGAATCAGGCTGTTCCCGACCCACATCGGTTCCGTAAGACGTAGCTTTACCGACTGACCGCTGATAACGCTCTGGTCTCCGGCAACCACTGCGGCGATGGTGTTCTTCTGACTTATCGCTTTGACGCCAACCGAAGTGGTAAAGGCTCTGCCCGAGGAGGCACCGAGAGATGACACCACATTACGTTTAACCTGAGCGACAGGCAGGACGTCCCGTTTGCCCTTCTCTTCCGTTTCGGTTCGGAGAGGATAATCAACGCCATTGCCGGTTCCCATGTACTTTGCGGCAAGCTGGTAGGAGCGTTCCATCAGTTCAAGTTCATCGGGCTGCGCCTGTTGCTGTGCCAGCGTATTCTGTGTTTCCAGTTCCGCAATCCGCTCCTGCAATGCAGCGACCTCCGTCGAATTTGAGGAATAATCAGGGACATAAAAGTCCTGCAACGAAGCCTGTACCTGCTGGTACTGTTCAGCTGACTGTTCGATTGCCGAGGGTTCGGTAACAGCGGCAGAGTCCGTGGATGGAATTATGGAGTCCAGTGTATTGATTACTACCTGTTTCCTCTGTTTATCCCTTGCCGCATCAGCCGCTTCGTATTCCTGAACCTTGGTGCCTATCGTCTCGCTTTCTCCGGCCGGGATTTCAGTGTTGAAGGCATCCCCGGTCTTTTCATCGTCCTTGTTGAGGCTGGAATACAGCAGCCAGAGGATTACAATTCCGGAAAGGATCGCCGCAGGGAACACGACCAGATATTTCATCATCTTCTGGCGCTCCGCCGGTGTCTTGGGCTGGAAATATGAATTAATCTTCGCTTTCCACTCCTGTATTGTCATAGGCCGAATCGGTTTGTTTACAGTATTCCTGTTTGAGAGGCAGTTCCCCTTCTTCAGGATATTCGGAGAGTTTCGGTTCCGGTAACTCTAATTCATGGAGATGCTCAACTTCATACTCGAATACCGCACGTTTCGCGCCCATTCTGTAACAGGCATGTCCGAACACGAAGAAGGCAATCAGGATGAAAGCCGACAGCAATACGGTCACGACCAACAGACGTTGTCTATGGGGCATGTCGTCACAGACCTGCCTTATCTTACCGCTGACTTTGCTCTTCGGTTGTCGCCAGACCCAATCAATGAGTCCGGCGAGATGAGATTTATTTTTCATAATCAGTTATCGTTTAGTTGTGATAATATCCTTATTTTCAAGGATGTTGAACCCTTCGATGATAAATCCGTTGGGATTGTCGTCGGAGCGCGACACGTTGGAGAGGCGGCAGGTTGTAACCAGCGTCCTCTTTGTCACGTTGGATTCACGGATTATCATCTGCCTGGCATAGGTCCTGGCGGTGTATGGATAGTTGTTGAAATCACATACGACGCTGTCAACCTGCACCACCTGGTTTATATTCCCCGCAATGATGCGGTTGTAGTAACCTTTCTCCGAGAAATCGGTATAGTAGTTGTATGCGCTCTTGTCGGAGAGTATCAGCGCGCGGTTTATGTTGTGCTCGATTGCCGATTTGTCCGGCGAAAGGTTGAAGAACAGTTCATGGAACCGACGAACATGCTCACGGGCCTCCGCCGGGCGGTTCTGCTCCATGTCCTGCGACAAGGCAAGCATAAGGGACTTGCCGTTGTCGAGGACGTAGATTTTCTCACGCTGCCTTTCAGCGAAATTGAAAACCATTATCAGGACCACGGAAACCACCACCGCGCACATCGCCACGAACACTATTCCGAAAAGACGGATCTGACGGAAAGAGGACTCAATGTTTTTCAGTGACTTAAATTCCATTTATTTATCGTTAAATCATTTCAGGAGTTTGCCGATGCGTCCGGCGGCATTGCCTGCCACGGCACCGCCGACGCTCCCAGCCATAGAGCCTGCCTGCATGGTCGTGTTGTTGACGGCGCGGTTATAGTTTCCTGCGCCGCCTGCCTGAATAATCCAGCCCGAAACGGTAGGAATCGTGAAGTAACCTATAATCCCGATTATCATAAAGATGACATAACAAGTATTTGAACTGTCGAGGTTTGCATTGGGATTGTTGGTCAGTTCCGATATGTCGTTCTGGAGCATCAGTACCTGTATTTTCGCCAATATTGTTGAAAACAGGTCTGCCACCGGCAGCCACAGATATGTCTGTATGTAGCGCTGGATCCATGTAGTCAGTGTTGACTGGAATCCGTCCCACACCGACAAGGCGAAAGCAATGGGCCCGAGAATGGCGAGGACTATGAGAAAGAAAGTCCTCAGCGTGTCGATGGTCAGCGAAGCTGCCTGAAACAGTATCTCCAGCAGTTCACGGAAGAAATTCTGTATCGCCTTTTTGACCTTATACATTCCACGCTCGATATACATGCCGGCGGCTGTTCCCACTTCGGTAACTCCCAACTCGTCTATCTGTCGGTCGAACTCGGCATCATCGACAAGATAGGCTGTCGATGGGTCGTTCATCATCGCCTCATACTCCAGCCTGTCCTTTTCCTCCCGGTATTTCTGCATGTCGAGGGTCTGGCCTTCGAGCATGGTGGCGGTTCCCTGCACAATCGGCGACATTACGGAATTGATGGTGCCGAGCACTATTGTCGGAAAGAACATGATGCACAGTCCGATGGCGAATGGTCGTAACAACGGGAACACATCAACTGGTTCCGCCGCGGCCAATGCCCTCCATATACGGTAGGCGACATAAAATAGAGCACCTAATCCGGCTATACCTTGGGCGACACCGGCCATGTCCGAACAAAGCGGCATCATCTCGTCATAGAGGGAGTGGAGGATTGTGTGGAGATTTGAAAAATCAATGGCACACAGCATAGGCATCACCAGTATTTTTCAGAGCCGTCGCCGTAAAGATTGATTACACGCTGGGTATCCGCCTTTTTCTTTGCCCGCAGATATGAGACGGAGATATTCTTGTTGGTGTAATAGGCGGTCAGGTTCTTCAGCCGTTTCATCTCCTTGTAACAGTCATCGACAACATCCATTCTGTCCTTGTCGGTCATCGACAAAGTAGTTATGTTGACCACCTGTTTCAAGTCTCCGAGGACACCGTTGGCTTCTTCCAGAATCCTGGTATAGCCGCACGCGATTGCCGACAGTTCGCTTGAAGTGAAATTCGGGTCTGTCAACATCTTCTGGAAATTGTTGACGTAATAACCAGAGATGTTGCCCAGCATCAGGATTGTCTGCTGCACCTTGCGGGCATCGCGGACAAGATTGTTCACCGACTGGAGGGCATCGTAATATTTCTTCGCCTGCTGGTAAATCTTGACCGTCTCCTGAAACGACTTCACCATGTGGGTGGCGGTCTTGGATTCCTGTACGATCGACTTCGACGAGTTCACGATGCTTTGGGCTATGTTAGACGGGTCGATGACCGTCCACTGGGCGTTTGCTTTGCCGGCTCCGAAGATCAGGCAAAACAGAACGAGGGGTAAGAGTAATTTCAATTTATTCATAAATTCTTTCATTTAGATTTTGGAGGCAACTCCGGTAATGATTTTCACTCCGGCGTACAGCAGGAATAAAGGCAGCATGAGCATGACCGCAACGCCGAAGACCATTGCCAACAGAATGACCAGAAGAATTCTGAGGGCTTTCATCATTGAATGATGTTCGGGGTGACAGTATCTTCTTTTACCGAAGATATGACCTCCTTTAGTTTGCAGCGCACTTCGCGTTCAAAATCAAGAGGCTCTATTTCGCAGGGTTCTGATTGAGGGGACGCGGTATTGTCAAGACTGAAGCGGAAATATGTCCGCTTGAGTTCCGCGACAAAGATTTCATTCACATCGTCGGATACACCGAGTGTCAGCAGATCGAGACTTTCGGCACAATAGACATTGTCGTCATGGAGCCAGCCTTGAATATCCCGGAGGATAAACTCCTGTTTGAGAACTGTTCCCGGAATCTCGGCACCATCGAATTTCACCTTATAATATCCGCCATGCTCCGAGATTGTCATGAAGTCACCTCTGTCGCTTATCCATTCTCCCGCCATCCGGGGACGTAAGTCCTCCGGTATGGGTGATTTGCAATTCTGTATCGCCTCCCTGACTGATTGACCGATTCTTTTGCCTATGCGCACTACAATATTGTCGGCGCGTTTAGCCCAGCGGTTCAGGGCTTTGGCAGACTTCTCCCTGACCAAGGCATTGAAATGTCCGCAGGTTTTGATTGCCAGCATGATGCAGCCGGCACAAAGGACAATCCCGAGACTGATAAGCACCACGGCGGTCATCACGTTCAGGACAGGCTGGATAGATTCTATAATTTCTTCAAACATATATTATTCGTTAGCGATTCGTTTTATGGCGGCTTCGGTATCGCCGCCGAGCTTTGCGGCCATGTCGAGTACACGGATTTTCTCGCTCTCCTCGGTGGTATAGCAGTAGGCTAAGTATCCGGCGCGTTGTTGTATTGCTACAATACGTTTCCAAATACTCGCCTCCGAACCGGACTTACAAGTCTCCCTGTATCCGGCTCTCCACTAATTAATTCAGTCTGATTCTTCGGTCGGGGTCTATCTTTGCATGACACTTTGAGCAGACAGCCAAAGTTTTTCGTCTTCGAGCTATCATTTTCTTTTCCCAGTCGGATTTGCCTTTCAGGTCTTTAAGTTTGCGAACGTGATGCATTTCGAGTTTATCGGTAGCACCGCATAATTCGCAGACTTGGAGTTTCAGTCTTTCCATAAGGCTGTTACGTCCACCTGTTATGGTAATTGTCCGTGGGATAGCGTCACAGTAAATATTGCCTGCAACCTTTTTGCGTTTGAAGCCATCATGATAGAATGCTTGGTAAAGAGTCTTTCCCTTGCTATTTTCATATGCCACTTGGAAAACCTTGTTTTTTTTATATTTCAGAAGTATTTTCTTTACAGATGATTTGTATTTGTTTGCAAATACCTTGTACATACTGTATGACATAATGTGATAGAAAGAATTGATGACGTAGCTATTATTGGCTATTGAGTAGTAATTGTAGAACCCCCGGATTTCAGCATTGAACTGACTGACTATTTCCAAGTCATCCAAGTTCAGCATGTACGTTCTGACGATGGATTTCCAAACCTCTTTGCCATTGACGACTGCGATTCTTGCGGCTTTATAATCAAAGAGTTTCTTCCGCATCGTTTCAAAATTCAGGTACAATACAGGCTTGTGCCCGAATGCTCGAACCGTTTTACCGGATTTATCCTTACGTAAATCGTTACACCTGCGTATAAATACGTCATATCCGAGAAATTTCGCTGGCTTCTGCGCATTGGTTATCAGTGTCTTTTCGTCTGACAGTTCCAGTTTAAGAGCTTCATTCAAATAATTCTTAATATCCTCTTTTACTGTTTTGCAGTCTTCAAGACTACCGGTAATTCCAATCAGAAAGTCATCTGCGTATCTCACATATTTTAACCGTTTGATACTGCTGTCCATTTCATTACGTGCCGGATAGTTGTTCCGTTCTTCTCGTAGCCGCTTAATTTCGGCGGTCATCTGTTCTCTTACTTTTGCATTTTTCTCATTTTTTAGCTTCTTTGCCAGTCGGTATCTCCGCTGTTCGTAGTGCTTGTATCGAGCGTCGCCTTTTCTTGTTGCCCCTTTATTGAACCGATTTATGTATTCCTTGATGTACTTGTCGAACTTGTCAAGGTAGATGTTAGCCAGTATTGGGCTGATAATCCCGCCTTGCGGAGTTCCACTGTACGTTCTATGAAATACCCAGTCTTCCACATATCCGGCATTCAGGAATTTTCTGATAAGCCGCAAAAATCTCTCGTCAGCGATACGTTCCCGAAGAATATCAATCAGTACGTCATGATTGATATTGTCGAAGAATCCTTTAATATCGCCTTCAATAAACCATTTCACGGCAGTGAATGTCTTTTGTATGTCTATAAGGGCGGTATGACAACTTCGTTTGGGACGGAACCCATGTGAAGTATGTTCAAAACTGCCTTCATAGATTGCTTCAAGTATCATTCTGACTACTTCCTGTACCAGCTTATCATCAAAAGAGGGTATGCCAAGCGGACGTTTTTTCCCGTTTTTCTTAGGTATGTACGTCCTTTTGGACGGATTAGGCTGATAAGTCTCATTTTTAAGACTGCCAATCAGGTGTTTAACTCGGTCAATGCTCATTCCGTCAATGGTTTTACCATCAACTCCTGCCGTCATGTTGCCTGTCTTGCTATAAATATTCTGATAGGCTACATAAAACATTTCCTCGTTAAACATAACTCTATACAGCCGCTCAAACTTATAGTTCAAGTTACCGCTGTGTTTACTCAGACTGTTCAACACATTTTCCGGATTTCTCATGTCTCTCACATTTTCCTTTAAATTGTTAAACTTAATTAGCTGCTTCCCTTTGCCATGTACAGGGCGTTACCCTGCTCAGACTACTATGGAAGCTCCGTTGCCATGCCGGATATTCAGGGGCAGACCCCATAGCCGTACAACTGGCTTTCCGGTTTAGGCAATCCCCGTTTAGAAATTTGACGACTATTGGCTTGACAGATTGTCGGATACGACTTTCGTCCTTTACTACTTATGGTAGTTGCCTTGCGGTAAGTTTATGCTACTCCTGCTATCTCTCATCAGTGTAGTACCGCAACATGACGGCATAATTCCGGAGAATTATACAACTGTCTTCCGTCATTGCCCAAGGATACGACTGCTCAGACTATCGTTCAACCAATACAGGCTTTATCCTCATGTCTGTCATTTTAACTTGCCATTCGGTCGCAGCCTGACAGTTGGCTGACTTATGGTTTTACCAACGTGCTATGTTCCCTTATGGGGTTTCCCCCTCCGGTTAGCGGTTGTTAATGGGCATTTAAACACTTGCCCAGTCGCTTGCCAAAGCGACATTCGTCAAATTCCCTTTACGGGCGCACGAAATATTCCTCCTTACTGACCTCCGTGGCATATACGGCAGACTGTGTCCCGCCAAGACCGATCCAGACTTCCTTATAAAGGCGGTTGGGATTGTTCGCCATGTTGATACTGAGTATCTGGCTTTTCTCCTTATCGGTCAATCCGAGCAAATCCTGGATCTGGTCGAAGCGGTTCATATACTTGCGCTGGTCGAGAAGGATCTTGCAGTCAGAGTTGTTGATGATGGTCTCCTTGACAATCGGCGACGATATGATGTCGTCAACCTCTTGTGTAACCACCACAGCCTCACCGAAATACTTTCTGACCGTCTTAAACAGATACTTCAGATACTCAGCCATATTAGCGGTAGAGAGTGCTTTCCACGCCTCTTCCACGATTATCATCTTCCGTATTCCCTTGAGGCGGCGCATCTTGTTGATGAATGCCTCCATGATGATGATTGTCACTATCGGGAATAGTTCGCGGTTTTCTTTTATCTGATCGATCTCAAATACCACAAACCGCTTGTTGAGCAGGTCGATGTTCTCCTTTGAGTTAAGGAGGAAGTCGAAGCGGCCGCCGTGATAATACTGGCGCAGGGTCGTCAGGAAGTTGTCGATGTCGAAGTCCTGTTTGTAGATGGGAATGGGACGCTGCGCCATTTCAGCGCGATATTCATCACGCATAAACTCGTAGAACGAGTTGAAACACGGCACGATATTCCTGTCAGACCTCATCCTGTCAAGGAACATGGACAATGCGGAACCAAGTTCTCCGGATTCAGTCTTCGTAACCTTGTCATCCTCGGACTTCCACAAAGTCATCAGCAACGTCTTTATGGAATCCTTCTTCTCCACATCGAAAATGCCGTCATCAGTCCAGAACGGATTGAATGAAATCGGCTTCTCCTCGGAATAGGTGTAGTAGATGCCATCCTCTCCATGTGTCCGGTTGTGGATAAGATTGCAAAGACCTTCGTATGAATTACCGGTATCGATAAGCAGGACATGGGTGCCCTGTTCATAATACTGGCGGACAAGATGGTTCGTGAAGAACGACTTTCCGGATCCTGATGGGCCAAGGATGAACTTGTTGCGGTTGGTTGTGACACCTCGTTTCATCGGCTCGTCCGATATGTCAAGATGCAGCGGTTTTCCGGTAAGTCTATCGACCATCTTGATACCGAAGGGAGAAAGACTGCTCCGGTAGTTTGTTTCGGCAGTGAAGAAACATGCGGCCGGCTCAATGAATGTATAGAACGATTCTTCCGCTGGAAAGTCCGCCTCGTTGCCGGGCATCGACGCCCAGAACAGTGTCGGGCAGTCGATGGTGTTGTGTCTGGGCATACAGCCCATTGTCGCCAACTGACCGCCGACATCATTCTTGATGCGCCTCAGTTCTTCGCTGTCGTCACTCCACGCCATAACATTGAAGTGGGCCCGGACGGAGATCAGTCCGAATGAATGTGCCTCATTGAGATAGCGGTCAATCCACTCGCGGTTGATGGCGTTTGAGCGTGAGTATCGGCTCAACGAGTTCATGTTCCTTGCAGTTTTCTCGAACTTAGCCAGATTCTCGTCATGGTCATCAATCAGGATATACTGATTGTATATATGGTTGCAGGGCAACAACAACCCGACGGGAGAAGCAAACGAGAGACGGCAGTCACTCCGGTCAGTGGATAACCGTTCATACCGGTTGTCGGTGCTGACTTTACCGGGTAAATCCTCCGTATCCGAAAGAGTATGCAGGCACAAAATCTTATCGCCAATTCGCATCTGTTGTGCAGAGAGGTCTATGTCCTCCAGACAAGTCACCTTATCCAGAGAGAGCGACATATATTTCTCGATCAGACCGGATTCCTTTTCGGTGCCGATCAGTTCATCGTCCGAGAGCCTGCGCAACTTGATGTGGCCGGTGTCGTTGATGATGCGCTCGAACTGTTCCACCGATTCCATGAACTTCACCACAGTCTCCGGGTTCAGTTCCTTCGGTGTCATGCGTCCACGACAAAGCGTAGAGAAATTGCTCTGCTGACGCGCCCTTTCCTTGGTTGTCTTCGTAAGGAAGAGATAACACTCGTGTGCCAGATACGGACGCTCATTGAAATGTCGTTCAAACGAGCGGTCGAGGAAAGAGAGGTCATCCTTCTGCAATTCCGGCTTATAGGTCTCGCTGACAAACCAGTCCTGCTTATGCACGACCGAGAAATGCGGCAACACTTTGATTGCCTTGCACCATGCTCCGTGCATGGCTTCATATTCCTGCGAGGTGACGGTGAACAGTTCCGGGAGTTCTACCTTGAACGCAACCGTGATGTCGGCATCTTTCGAGATTATGCAGCCATGCTCCACTGCGAGAAGCGGCAGCTTTGTTTCGAGTGTCGTGGCTTTCAATGTGTTCTTCATAGGCGGTGTCTGATCAGGCGTTTGAGGCGCAGCCGGTTGATTACGTATCTTGGACGGTATTTCACTGAGGTCAGTTTCATAAGACCGTATTGTCCGTATTTCCCGTTCAGGTGGAAAGTGTACCACACCAGAAAGGATGCGCTGATTACGCCAAACCCGATGCAGAACCATTGCGGGACACCGCACATATACAGGACCACGAACAACACGAAATCTGCGATAAGGCCTCCGGCGAAGATGAACAGATACTGCGCCTTCAAACCTTTGTACTCCACCGTTCTTCCAATACCTTTATTGATGGAATACTCTGCCATTTAGAGGAAGAAAGAACGGAGAATCGTTGCGGCGACAATGAGGAAGATACATGCTCCGAACCATGAGGCGGCTGTCTTGCTGGTGTCGGGGTCACCGGAGCTGAACTTTCCATAAACCTTGACGCCTCCGATGAGACCCACGACAGCGCCGATGGCATAGATCAGTTTCGTCCCCGGGTCGAAATAACTGGAGATCATTGAGGTAGCCTGATTGATGCCGGACATTCCGTCACCTGCGGCCCACATCTGTATGGCTGCGGTGAGAAGGAGCATCGCCGCCATCGGACGGCGCATGTGCGGGGCGTTCATCCATGCCACGATTCGGTTATACACTTTTTTGAGGATTTTTATCATAAGCAATTCGGTTTCGTTAATAATCAGGAGAGAATATTGAGATTGATCTGGTCAACGTCAAATGTGTCGATGGTCTTGGAATAGACCACCTTCTTCTTTGCGATGACCTCTTTTGAGAGTTCCTCATCCTCATCACCATAGATTATGGTGAGGATGCGGGTACGGACTTTTGGGTCAAGCGAAAGGCGTTCTGCGAGCTGGGTTCCCTCGATTTCCTTCAGTGTCTCTCTGGCGGCAGCGGCTTCCTCAGGGGTGTGCGGCTCATCTTTCGCCACACGAACCGCGCTTTCAAGCGCCTTGAAGTCCTGACCGCCGGGAACAGGATCATTGGAAACAGGAGACTCCCCGAAGGTCTCGCCGACCGAATGGTGCGTGAATGCCTCGTCAAGTTTTTCCTGCGGAATGGTTGCGGTTGACGGAGATTCCTTGTCAGACTCCTCAGCCGGCAGCCCCACATCTTCGGGACTTGTCAGTTCCGTCTTGACTCTTGTCACGATTTCATCGACTTTCTCTTCGACCTTGGAATTTACCTTGGCGTCGATAAGGGCATTTATATGATCCATATCGACATGGCTGCGGCCAACAAGGTCATCGGCATCCTGCTGAACCGGAGGAGGATCATTGGGTGCGGGAGCCTCAGTTTTGCCGGATGCGGTATCGGGCTTTTTCAGCACCCTGCCGATAAGGAATATGTTGCTTGCGAGCAACGCGATTATCACCAAGAGTTCCATCAAAACAGTGGCTGTGTATTTGTGAGGTAGATTGCATTGATGGAATCGCGGTTGCGCTCCAGATGCTCACGAACAATCTCCGTCACATAATTCCCGACAGAAGTTTTGTCCTTGCCGACAGCGGCAACCATGCGTGTGAGAAGTGCGTGCATTTCTGCGGAGATATAGACACGCCTGTTGTCGTTAAGGCGGTTGTTTGAAAGGAACCGCTCCTGATATTTACGGGCGGCGCCCAGTGAAGGCGACTGCCTTTCGAGAGCCTCCGACAGTCCGCCGGATACGGCTCCCGCTACTTTCTCCATGAATGGAGAGGAAGGGGGATTACTCATTTTCGTTATACTTATTCTTCAGTTCAGTTATTTGTGCCTCATAGTCACGGAAGTGCTGCTCTAGCACGTTGTTGATAAAGGTTGACAGATTGGCGCGATGGCTCCGGCACAAGGTTTCGAGAAATATTATCTTCGCTTTCAGTTCAGGATGTATCTTGACCTGCGACCATCCACTTTCCGGAAACCTGTATTTCAGGTCATCTATGAATGTCGCTTTGTAGTCATCGGCCGATTCCGTTGGCCTGCCTTTCTTGTTACCAGTCCTGATTCTATTCTCTTTCCTTACCGTTTCCTCACCGTCTGCCCGCTGTTCTGTCCGCTGATTGACGTCCGTAGCAACAGAGGGGGTGGCCGGATAGTCCTTGGCGCGAAAATTCTCGACGAATCCTTCGGCATCGAAATCATTGTCATACCGTTTGGCCATGGCTCTTATTGCGGATTGATGATACCCAGTATCTCGTCAACCAGCTCCACAAGCCGGCTGCCTTTCAGAAGATTCCTGTCGGGAGGAAGCAGAGTTGAGCGAAACACGGCTCTAGATGCGTTCTTGGAACCTTCACGCCGGTATTTCTTGGCATCTGGCAGACGTGTCTTAAGGGTCTGCAACATCTGTTCCTCAAAGACTTCCTCATACCTGTCGTAAAGATCTGTCTTCTCGCGGGCGTCCACAAGATTCCATAGCATATACATCTCCTTGACAGAGCATCCGGAAACGGTCATTATCTCATCGCGGACTTTCAGGGCGAAAGCGAGGGAGCTTTCAAGAATCAGCTTGTCGGCAGCCACCGGGCAGAAGATGTAGTCCATCAGCGACACGGTCTTTGCCACACCGGGATTATTGATGGTGCCGGGAAGGTCGAACAGAACGAGATCGAATTCCTCGCCTGACTCGATTACGGAGCGTACTTTGCCGAGAGCTTCTTCGGGTTTGGAAATCAGAATCGGGTATGGGTCCCTCTTCATACGTTGCCTCTGCTCGATGAAATTCTTTTTGAAAGTAGCGTTGAGCCTGAGAATCTCCACGTCCCTGTCGCGCATCTCCTTGATGCTGTACTGCGGGTAGTCACAGTCCACCACGAGGACTTTAAGCCCCCTTACATAGTAGAGATAACTCGCCGTCAGCACGGTCAGTGTTGTCTTGCCCGCTCCTCCCTTCTGGGTGGAGAAGGCAACAAAAACAGGTTCTTTCATTGCGTTTGTTCGGGTTAATAAATAGGGTTAATTCACTCGGCGCTTCCGCCATGGCACACGACCGGCAGACCGGTCTTATCGACAAAGCCGGCACAGGCATGGACTGGAAGTTGTTTGGGATATATGGCTGCGTAGCCAAATGTACTTATGTACTTACATAAGTAAGTGTATGGACTGAAATCTTCATCAATACACTGTCATAAAAGCGTATATCAGACTTTACGGCAATCCTTAAAGACATAAAATTGATTGCACGGGTGGATATTGGCATGAATGACCGTATATATAGACAAGTGTATCAGCACATTTGTCGGTAATCATGTAGTCACGTATAATGCTGGATGCTTTTACATGCTTCTGTCAAAACTATCATACGGCTGTTCCTTTAGACATTAACTTGAAAGCGTTGATGCTTTGACGTAAACAGGTGTCGGCAGTTGCTTTTATATGCGCATAAATGATTATAGACCTGGATTTGTAAGCGAGAGGATTGATGTTCATGCGGACGGACATTTCCATAGACCTTAACTTGAATGTGTCGGCATACATACTGCCTTTCGATTACGTTGCAAAATTACTATATGATTGACCGTCAGGCATAATTTTTGAGTAATGTCGGAATCGGTTGCCTCGCGGTGCCTGAAAGTACCGCTAATATCAGTTTGGCTCGTTTCGCTGTAAAGATGACTTATTTCCTCCCATATCCTGTTTTGTGGTTATGGGATTCTTGCACAGATTTCCCGACAAATCCTGTTTTTTGGTCATGTCAGGAAATTTTAGTAACTTTAATAAGGCAATCGCAGTATCGCCCAAGGTCGGGCGAAGCTATCAAGTCCGCATTTTTCGGTGGTTTCCATGCCGGAGAGGTCTGACCGGCACCTCTTGGCTCTTCTTATTATATTAGGAACCCACTCCGAATCTATTTCCCAATCCGTTTGGTTGAAACACAAGCATCCACATGGATGAGCAAGGTATGTTGCGGGGCACTCGAAATCAATTCGGTGCCTCACAACCCTTGCTCTCCGAGGGTGTGGTTCTCCGCCAAAGTTGGAGAACCTTTCAACGCCTGCGGCAGCTTCAGCATGGCAATCCGCGATGCCTTTACATTCTAAAATGAGTAATTTTTCAACTCGCGGAGGGAGAAAACCCAAGGTTGACCCCTCCGTGAACCGCTATGTCGTGCGGTTCAATGCAGAGGAAAATGCCCGCTTTCTCGCTATGTTCGAGAAGTCGGATGCAGACAACAAGGCGGCTTTCATCAAGCATTTTCTCTTTCAGAAGTCTTTTAAGGTCTTCTACGTCGATGAAAACACCCGCGTTTTCATTGACCGACTCGCCGGATTCAATTCCCTGTACCGTACAATCGGCGTGACTTACGACAATCTGGTTGCTACCCTCAATCAGAATTTCACCGAGAAAAAAGCGATGGAGGCCATTGCCGAAATCAAAAAACTGATGATTAGACTCATCAGTGTAAGTCAGGACATCGCAGACCTGGCTAAGGAATTTGACGAGGCATGGTCGCAAAAATCTCGTTAGGAAATTCTCTTTATGGTGCTTTAAGTTACAACGGGGAGAAGATCAACAAGGAGAAGGGCCGGTTGCTCGACACCAACAGAATCTATAATGACGGCTCGGGTACGGTTGACATCAAACGTGCCTTCGCCGACTTCATGCAGTGGATGCCGTCCACAACAAAGACTGAGCGACCGATGGTACATATCTCCCTGAATCCGCATCCTGACGATGTGCTGACAGACGCGCAGCTCACGGAGATAGCGCGGGAGTATATGGATAAAATGGGCTTCGGGGACATGCCGTACATGGTATATAAGCACACGGACATCAACCGGCACCACATGCACATCGTGGCACTGAGGGTAAGGACTGACGGGTCCTGCATATCCGACAAAAACAATTTCTACCGAAGCAAGGAGATTACACGGGAACTGGAACGAAAATACGGTCTGAAGACCGCAGAGCGCGAGAAGGTCACCCCGGAAACTCCGTTGCTGAAAATTGATCCTTCCGGAGACTTGAAGAAACAGGTTGCGTCGGTGGTCAAGATTGTCGGTATGCGTTACAGGTTCCAGACCATCGGAGAGTATAACGCCGTCCTCGGTCTGTTCAATGTCAGGTGTGAGAATACCGACGGCAGGGTAAATGGCCGTGAGTATCATGGACTGGTATATTTCGCGCTTGGTGAGGACGGTCAACCGATTGCAGCCCCTTTCAAAGCTTCACGCCTAGGCAAATTCGCAAGACGCGAGGCCATTGATGCCAGATATGAGCGGTCAAAGGAAACTGTCAGCATTGCACCTACGAAAGGGAAAGTGGCGTGGGTCCTTTCAGAGTGTACCGGCAAGGAGGATTTTATAGCCAGACTAAAGGGGGAGAATATCGACGTGGTGATGAGATATACTGCCGAAGGACGAATCTACGGCTTCACTTTCATCGACCACAACACTTTCAATGTCCTCAACGGTTCCCGTCTGGGGAAAGCCTTTTCAGCCAATGCCCTCGAAGACAGGTTCAATACGGAACATCCGCAAGAACATTTCCCGGCACCTGTTCCCGAAATCCCGGAAGAGGAAGGCACACGCCATACCCATCAACCGGATTCCGAAACATCCTTCCCTGGTGCGGATCCGTCTGTCAGCGCAGGTCATTCGCATGATAATGACGATTATGATTACGACCTGTCGTTGCCGGGGTTCGAGATACAGCAGGGCCGGTCTTTCAATCCCGATGAAGAGGCGTTTATTCGCCGCATGAAGCGTCAGCACCGTCGCGGACGCAAACCTTAATACCTTATTTATATGAGTCAGCAAGAAGATGACCTCAGGGCGTTGGCCAAGATTATGGATTTTCTCCGGGCTATCAGCATTGTGCTGGTGGTGGCTAACCTCTATTTCTTTACAAGGGTGGAGACAGTTGACAGCGGCTGGTTCTACTCCATGACCGATAAAATCCTCAACAACTTCGACCGCTCCTGCGGTCTGTTCCATACCACTTTCAACTCAAAGCTGTTCGCGCTCCTGCTGTTGGGCCTGTCATGCTTCGGCACCAAGGGCGTTAAGAACGAGAATATCTCGTGGCGCCATATAATAATCGCCCTATGCATTGGCGCTGTTCTCTTTCTCCTGAACTGGTGGATGCCGGGAATCGGATGGAAGTATGGTTACATAGGTACCACCGCAATAGGTTTCGGTTCCCTTATGATGGGCGGTATATGGATGAGCCGTATGCTGAAGAACAACATGATGGATGACCGTTTCAACGATGAGAACGAGTCGTTCATGCAGGAAACCCGGTTGTTGAAGAATCCATATTCCGTCAATCTTCCCACTAAGTTCTACTACCAGAAGAAGTGGCATAAGGGATGGATAAACGTGGTAAATCCTTTCCGCGCAACAATAGTGTTGGGTACCCCCGGTTCAGGTAAGTCTTTCGCAGTGGTGAACAACTTCCTTAAACAGCAGATAGAGAAAGGATTTGCGATCTATTGCTACGATTTCAAATATCCGGACCTCTCCACTATCGTGTATAACCATCTGATAAAGAACAAGGATAAATATCCCAAGGGGGTCAAGTTCTATGTCATCAATTTCGATGATCCCATGCGCAGCAACAGGTGCAACCCGATACATCCGGACTTCATGACGGATATTGCGGATGCCTACGAATCGGCATATACCATACTCCTGAATTTGAACAAGACGTGGATTCAGAAGCAGGGCGATTTCTTTGTGGAGTCGCCGATTATCCTCCTGGCCGCGATTGTGTGGTTTTTGAAAATCTACGAAAACGGTAAGTATTGCACCTTCCCCCATGCGATAGAGTTCCTCAACCGCAACTATGAGGATATTTTCCCGATTCTCACATCGTACCGTGAGTTAGAGAACTACCTTTCTCCGTTCATGGACGCATGGAAAGGAGGGGCTCAGGACCAGTTGCAGGGTCAGATTGCATCTGCTAAGATACCGCTGTCGCGTATGATTTCGCCGCAGCTATACTGGGTTATGACCGGCAACGATTTCACGCTCGACATCAACAATCCGGAGCATCCGAAAATACTTTGTGTGGGCAATAATCCAGACCGTCAGAATATCTATGGGGCTGCACTCGGTCTTTACAATTCCCGAATCGTAAAACTCATCAACAAGAAGAATATGCTGAAATCGGGAGTGGTCATAGATGAGCTCCCGACCATATACTTCAAGGGTCTCGACAATCTCATTGCGACTGCACGAAGCAACAAGGTTGCGGTATGTCTCGGCTTTCAGGACTTCTCACAGTTGAAACGCGACTACGGTGACAAGGAGGCAGCCGTGGTGATGAACACCGTCGGTAACATATTCTCCGGTCAGGTTGTGGGTGAGACAGCCAAGACGCTCTCCGAGCGTTTCGGTAAGGTTCTCCAAAAACGACAGTCCATATCCATCAACCGTCAGGATGTGAGTCATTCGTTCAACACGCAGATGGACAGTCTTATCCCTCCGAGTAAAATCTCAACGTTGACACAGGGCATGTTTGTAGGTGCTGTTTCCGACAACTTTGACGAGCGTATTGACCAGAAGATATTCCATGCTGAGATTGTGGTTGACGCGAAGGCCGTTGCACACGAGGAGAAGGCATATAAGTCTATCCCTGTGCTAACCGACATTCCGACAAAAGAGGCTATGGAGATTGCCATTCAGGACAATTATGACAGGGTGAAACAGGATGTGCGTCTCATAGTATTGAAAGAGAAGGCGCGTCTGGCTCAGGAAGGAACAGGACAATAAGCGAAACATCCGCAGTTATACGGCACGTCTGTATGACTGCGGATTTTTCATGCCGCTTTGCCGAGGTATCTGCGTTGCAGTTCTTTTTCAGTATCGCCGAGTAGTTGCGTCAGCAACTTGCACCTACCCGGAGCATCATCATCTTTGGGATGTTTCTCTTCTATCTTTTTCAGTGCTTTGTAATAGTCGGTCACTGTCTTTTGGATTCCTAACAGATGGAATATTCCCCTGATAAAACCAGCATCTGTCTCTGTTGCGACTTTGCCTGACAGAAGCAGAGCACATACCAGTTCGACTATTTCAGTGAATTTGCCGTCCCAGTTGATCGCCGACTCTTTATCGATATTGATTCCTTCTTCTGAGACGATGGCCTTTACAACACTGACCTCACTGTTTCCCGGTTGATGGTTCTCTATCCATTCCCCGATACGGTTGATGTAGCGCTTGATGAAATTTATTGCTCTACCTATAAAGCGCAGACAGCTTTCTTCAAGATTGGTGGAATCTTCAAGTATTATTGTAAGATGGTCTTCAGCGACAATAAGCGCGGAGTGAACCTCCGATTTGTTGTAATCGCCATGAAAGAGCAGGACGACGCTCTTGGTGAAGGTGGAATAGGTATCTTTGAGGTTATCGAGTTCCCCTGTCTCGGCTTCTACAAAGAATTCATGTTCAAGCAGGATGAATACGTTGAATGTTTCATCGACGGTTGACTTATTGGTTTTATCGGTCATATCGGCAGTCATCTCGATATGACCGTCGACAGTGCTGCCGTAGGCTGCGAGTGTGGCGTTTCTATTCATAGATTATTTTGATTTGTTTCGCCATTCTAAACCAGTACCTGTCACAAATGGATTACAGGACAAAATGTTAAAGTGGATATTGCGTGTCTTTCAGGTAATTATAACGTCTTCATTGGTATGATTTTTATAATTGTTAAATGCAGTTTTCGAGGAAACTTTCTCCGTTCCGGGGTAATATACCTCATCCCCTAATAAAAAAAAGCGCACCGAACACGTCCTTTAGTGTGGGTGTCTGGTGTACCCTGTTAGAGAAACGTGACGGTACGCTATGCAATTGCATAGCATAAGCATCACGCATTTGCTCTAACTATAAAATTTACCAGACTTTACACTAAACAAAATGCGGTGTTATGTTATGATGTATCTAAACTGCGATTGGCTCTTCAATCGCCAATATATCGAAATTCGCTACAAAGTTAACAATTTTCAGCGAATTATCACTTGTTAACCTTACGCTTTATTTCAACCCATGATTCGCCATCTTGTAGCGGAGTGTACTTCTATCGATGCCTAACAGACTTGCTGCCTGAGTCTTATTGCCTCCGGTCTTTTCAAGAGCCTCGATTATCTGTTGACGCTCTACATTGGAATCACGGAGTCGGAGAGTGTCTCTTGTTTCCGGCGACGAGCGACTTATTGAGAGGTCGGACGATGTAATCACATTGCCTTCCACATTCCCGGCTGTAAGTTGAATCACGTTTTTCAATTCTCGGATGTTGCCGGGCCAGTTATGATGTTTAAGCATTTTGACTGCCGAAGCATCAAGATGTTTCACGGGTTCGTGGTGTCCCTCGGCATACTGCATGAGATAGAACTCGGCTACGGGCTGAATGTCCTCAGTTACCTTTCGGAGAGGCTTTACCGTTATGTCCATCTCGCGGAGACTGAAGAACAGGTTTGACCGAAATGACTTCTCGCTTACCAATTCTAACAGTTCCGGTTCCGCAGTGCAGATTACGCGGACATCGGGGTGATCTTCGCTCAGAATATGCAGCACGACCGATTGTTTGTCGAAGTTGAGCAGATGCACGTTTTTGAGGATAATGGTTCCCCCGGCAGCTTTCTTGAAATAACCTCCGATACGGTTATACATCTCGCTCCTTTCGGAATCCGGATTATGTTCGCCTACAAGGGCGGCGCCACCTGCCTCTATTACTATTAGGGGTTTGTCGGTTCGGTTGCTCTGGCGGAATATCTCACGTGCAATCTGTTCCTTGCCCATGCCGCTTTCTCCAAAGATAATCACATTAGCATCCGCCGAGGCTATTCGCGTGATTTCTCTCTCGATGCGTTCAAACTCCTTGCTTGGGCGATGTATCAATAATTCATCTGCGGCTGCTGTGTCAACATTACTGATGTATTTTTGCACCGTTTCCACAAGCTGCTTGTCAATGGCAGGTCGTTGTATTACATCTACGGCACATCCGCTTCGTATCAATTCCAGCAAATCGATAGGATTCAGGTTATCTACTATGGCAATTACGGGGAATTTGTAACCCTCGCACTTTTGCCAGTTGATTAATCCTTGCGCGGTGCCGTTGGCGAATTTCATCGCCGTTACTACGACTGCGCCGGGTGGAAGTTTCGCCACCTCCTCTTTTGCAACCTCCATGTTGCCAACGGCAATCGGCTCAAAACTGTGCTTGACAAGCAAGCCCGACATAAGCCGACGTCCGGATTCGGAGGCATCAACAATAAGAACGCTATTCATTTATGATATTGTTAGTTAAAACAGAAGGGACCCGTTTGAGCCCCTTCTGCAATATTTAATTGGCGCGATTAGAACAGTCTGTCTGGATACATACCGGCCTTGTGAAGTTCGGCGAACTTTTCTACTACTCTGGGACGGTCTTCGGCATAAGTTACACCAAACCAACGACTGTCGGTGTCGAGTACCTTCACCGTAGCTTCCCCAGACTTGATCAGTGCATCGGCGACATCAGGGATTACCTGTTCTGATTTCGGCACATTGATTCTCTCGGAAAGAAATTTCGAGAACTCTCGGATTCCAAAGTCGAAATAGTCGGGGGTGAACCCCCACATATTCATCGACACAGGAACATTTGCGTCCAGTCGATGCTCTTTGCCATCCGCATCTTTATAGACTATTTCGTGATTCTCGTTATATGCGATGTCCTTACACTCCTCCACGGAGGTAAGAAAGCCGTCTTTTGTCTGACATATTCCACGGTTTACGCCTCCATTTTCGGTCATCGTGTTGCCGATGCGGAAGCCTACCATACAGTAGTCTCCCTTGCGGCCACGGGTACGCATCAGTTCCTTGGCAAGCACCTCGAATGAATTACGTCCGTAGAAATCATCTGAATTGATGACAGCAAACGGCTCGTCGATTGCTCCGGCGGCCATGATTACGGCGTGCGCCGGACCCCAGGGTTTCGTGCGTTCCGTCGGGCAAGTGAACCCTTCCGGCAACTTGTCAACAGACTGGAACACGACGTCCACAGGTATATGGCCCTCATATTTCGAGAGAATCTTGTCTCGAAAATCCTGCTCGAAATCCTTTCTGATTACGAACACCACCTTGCCGAATCCGGCGTGTATGGCATCGTAGATGGAATAGTCCATGATGGTCTCTCCATTAGGTCCGAGGCCGTCGAGTTGTTTCAACCCACCATAACGGCTTCCCATTCCGGCGGCGAGTACGAATAATGTCGGTTTCATTTAATTGTTCTGAATATGAAATTTATATGTCGTTTATATGTTTCTCCGGGACGCAGAACTGTCGATGGGAACGACGGCGTATTCGGTGAGTTAGGGAATCCCTGACACTCGATGGCAACCTCGTCGTAGTCATTGTAGCCCCGTCCTGATTTATTCTTAGGGCAACCGGAAAGCCAGTTGCCACTATAAACCTGCACACCGGGATGATCACTTTCTACTTCAAGTATCCTGCCCGATTTCTCATCCATAAGAGTGGCGACTGTACGCATCTCTCCTGCTGCATAGTTATTCACTACCCAGCAGGCATCATATCCTTTACCAATCTTCAATGCCGGGAAGTCGGCGTCAATATCCGCGCCTATGGCTTTGAAGGAACGGAAATCCATAGGAGTGCCTTCAACGGATGCAATCTCACCCGTCGGAATCAGAGTCTCATCAGGCGGCAGATAACTGTCTGCCTCCAGCCTGAGCATATGGCCGAGGATACTTCCGGTGTCATGCCCTTTGAGATTCCAGTAGGCATGGTTGGTCAGATTGACCACGGTTGGCGCATCGGTAGTGGCGGTCAATGTCAGTTTCAGCTCGTTGTCTGCGGTCCACACGTATCTTGCCTCCACTTGCAGATTCCCGGGGAATCCCGCTTCTCCGTCTTTGGAAAGGTAGGCGAAGACAACACTGTCGTCGGTATATCCCCTGACTTCCCAGATGCGGTTGTGAAATCCCCTCTCGCCGCCGTGGTTGCAGTTCGGCCCGTTGTTTATCGGCAGCGTGTATTCAAAGCCGTCAAGTATGAAACGTCCCCCGGCAATACGGTTCGCATAACGGCCGGGGATTTTGCCGCAGGCAGGGCCGTCGCCTATATAGTCTTCGGGATGGAAATAGCCGAGCGCTACATCGGTAAGCATACCGTTTCTGTCAGGGACATTTACTTCGACGATACCTGCCCCGAGGCTCGACAGCACTACCGACGCCCCGGAATGATTTTCAAGCTTGATAAACGTTATTATGCCTTCCGACGATAAAAATCTCGCTGTAGTGTTCATTTGGTGGATATTACATGTTCAACCAGGCGCGCGCCGTCACTGATGACTACGGGATAAACCTTAGGTTCGTTGCCGTACTTTTCATTGAATTTTGTTTTGGCGGTCTCGATGAACTTCTCACGAAGGTCTTTCTTTACGAGATTTATGGTACAGCCTCCGAACCCACCGCCCATGATCCGGGAACCGGTCACGCCACATTCGCGGGCGATGTCGTTGAGGAAATCGAGTTCCTCGCAGCTTACCTCGTAGTCATCAGACAGGCCGCGATGCGTCTCGTACATCTTGCGTCCTACCGTCTCATAGTCGCCGGCATTCAGGGCTTCGCAGACTGCCAGCACCCGCTCTTTCTCCTCAATCACGAATTTTGCGCGGAAATAGTCTTCGGCGGTGATGTCCGTGCGTATAGATCTGAGCATGGGCATTGTCGCATCGCGGAGCGTCTCGAGACCGAGCCGTTTCGCCACACGCTCGCAAGATGCGCGGCGCTTGTTGTAAGGAGAGTCGGCAAGCTCGTGCTTCACTCTTGAATCAATAAGAACCAGCTCATAGTCTTCCGGAGCGAAGGGATAGTATTCGAATTCCATCGAACGGCAGTCGAGACGCATGAGTTTGCCGGCCTGACCAATGACGGATGCGAACTGGTCCATGATGCCGCAGTTCACGCCGCAGTAGTTGTGTTCGGTCGACTGGCCTATTCTGGCAAGCTCGAACTTGTCGATACTGTTGTCGTTGAAAAGGTCGTTGAGGGCGAAAGCGAAACAGCTTTCGAGAGCCGCCGAAGAACTGAGGCCGGCGCCGAGCGGGACATTGCCGGCGAACACGGCGTTGAAGCCCTTTACAGTTCCGCCTCGTTTGAGAATCTCACGGCAGACTCCGAAAATGTATCGCGCCCATGACTGTGACGGGGCGTCTTCCTCATTAAGTCCGAACTGGGACGATTCGTTGATGTCGATCGAGAATACGCAGACTTTATCCGTGTCGTTTGGAGCGATGGCGGCCATTATGACCTTATCAATCGCGCCCGGAAACACAAATCCTCCGTTGTAGTCGGTATGCTCGCCGATAAGGTTTATACGTCCAGCCGAGGCGTAAAGCGAGAACTCTCCACCGAATCTCGACTTGAAGACTTTTATGATTTCTTGTTTCATATTCATTTCTTTTTAGTTTTTCTTTTAGCCCACAGGTTAGTCATGTCTTCCAGTGTCTTGCCTTTTGTTTCAGGCACGAGCCGGTAGACAAACAGCGCCGCGATGACGCAGATCGCACCATACATAGCATATACAAAGCAATGTCCGAATTTGTCGCCCATATCACCCATACTCATATTGTATAACGGTACGAAAGTGGAAGATACTATAAAATTGAGAATCCATTGGAAGGCAACGGCAACGGCGACAGCAGCCGAACGTATGGTATTTGGGAAAATCTCGGCTATCAGCACCCAGCAGATTGGTCCCCATGAGAACATGAACGATGCGGAGTAGACCATTATCGAGATTACGGGTACAATGGGGGCGACAGCGACAACATTGGAAATTGCGACACCGGCAGCGCCAATCGCCATTCCGAGAGAACCCCAGATCAGAAGCGGCTTGCGTCCGAATTTCTCCACCGTAAAAACGGCGACAAGAGTAAACACTATGTTGACGATTCCCATTATCACGGTCTGCACCATCGGGTTTCCCATACCCATAGAGTCAAAGATACGCGGGGCATAATAGAGCACGGCATTTATGCCAACGGCCTGTTGGAATACCGAGAGCATCACTCCGACGAAGATGACCATGAAGCCGAAGGAGAAGAGTCTCTCAGATTTGACTTCTACCGATGATTTGATTGCAGCGAGTGTGTCAAGAGCCTTTTTTCGACCGTTTATATGGCTCAGTATCGCAAGTGCCTTATTGTCTTTGCCTATAAGAGCGAGATAACGGGGAGATTCAGGCACGAAACATACCAGTACGGTGAATACTGTGGCGACAATGGCCTCTGAACCGAACATATACCTCCATCCGGTCTGTATGGTCCACATATCGGAAGAGGGGTGCACTGCATAGAGGGTTTCTCCGACCTTTTCAATAATTGGATTTGTATGCTCTCCCAATATAAGAAAATTGACAAAATAAACCACAAGTTGACCGAAAATGATTGCGAATTGATTACAAGAAACCAGTGTGCCACGAAGATTAGACGGAGCAACCTCTGCTATATACATCGGACAAATAGCAGATGCCAGACCGACGCCGATGCCTCCGATTATTCTATAGATATTGAATGCTATAAGAAGTTCAAAGGAGGGTTTCCCGTATGAAAAGAAAAAAAACTCGGGGTAATACGAGCCAATTGCCGAAACAAGAAACAGTACCCCGGCAAATACTAGACTTGGTTTTCTCCCCAGCCTTGAGGCAAAATACCCAGACAATGCGCTTCCAATAATGCACCCAATCAAAGCACTGGAGGAAGTGATGCCATGGATAGTGTCGGTATATATGAAATCTTTCGCACCCAGAAAGAAGGCCTGTAATCCTTTCTCAGCCCCGGAAATCACCGCTGTATCATATCCGAACAACAAACCGCCAAGCACGGCTACGGCGACTATTGAAAAGAGATATAATCTGCTTCCATTATTATCGTTATTCATCGGTTTTAGATTTTTAAGAAAGGGAACCGGCACTATTCCGTCGAAAGGCGAAATCAGTTCCGGCTCCCAATTCCTGCATGATAATTCAGTTTTCAGCAGTACATGTTCACGATAGCCTCGTAAAGTTCCTGTTTGCCCGATGTTTGCGCAGGTTCGGGCTGAGTCTTGGCATAATCCACCAGACTTTCGAGAGTCATCTTGCCCTCCTCGTACTCCTTACCTTTGCCGCAGTCGAAGCTTGCATAGCGGTCAGCGAGCATTTTCTTATAGGGCGACTTCTCGAGAATCTCGGCAGCGCAAAGCAGAGCGCGGGCCATTGCGTCCATACCGGCAATATGGGCGATGAAGATGTCTTCCAGGTCGGTGGAGTTGCGGCGTGTCTTGGCATCAAAGTTTGTACCGCCGTTTCCGAGGCCGTCATTGCGTATAATCTGCATCATGGCCTGGGTCAGTTCATAGTTGTCGATAGGGAACTGGTCTGTGTCCCAACCATTCTGGTAGTCACCGCGATTGGCATCGATCGAGCCGAGCATACCATTGTCGACGGCTACGGCGAGTTCATGCTCAAATGTGTGGCCGGCAAGCGTGGCATGATTAACCTCGATGTTGACCTTGAAGTCTTTATCAAGTCCATGGGCTTTCAGAAAACCGATGACGGTTTCGGTGTCTACATCATACTGATGCTTGGAAGGCTCCATTGGTTTCGGCTCGATAAGGAATGTACCGGTGAATCCTTTTGCTCGGGCATAATCGCGGGCTATGGTAAGCATTGTGGCGAGATGTTCCTTCTCACGTTTCTGGTCGGTGTTGAGGAGGCTCATGTAGCCTTCGCGTCCGCCCCAGAACACATAGTTCGTGCCGCCGAGGGCGATCGTTGCGTCGATGGCGTTCTTGATCTGGACACCTGCGCGAGCCACTACGTCGAAGTCGGGGTTGGTAGCAGCGCCGTTCATATAGCGGGCGTTCCCAAATACGTTGGCTGTGCCCCAGAGGTTTTTGATGCCAGTCTCGGCTATGAGCCCCTTAAGATATGCAGTTATTTCGTGCATACGGTTCTCGTAGTCATCGATATCGGTTCCGAGGTCGCCGATGAGGTCTGTGTCATGGAAGCAGAAGTATTCGATGCCGAGTTTCTGCATGATTTCAAAGCCCGCGTCAGCACGCTGCTTTGCTGCGGTCATTGCATCCGGAGCTTCGTTCCAGGGGAACTTCTTCGTGCCTCCGCCGAACTGGTCGCCACCCTCGGCGCAGAGCGTGTGCCACCAGGCCATAGCGAACTTGAGCCATTCTTTCATGGGTTTGCCGAGAACAACGCGCTCAGCGTCGTAGTAGCGGTACGCCAGAGGGTTGTAGCTTTTGGTACCCTCGTACTTGATTTTCCCGATATTGGGGAAATATTCTTTCTTTGCCATTTTAGATTTATTAAACGATTATTTGGATATGAATTTTAATACCTCAGATGTTATATTGGCGACTGTAAAGCCAAATTTCTCATCGAGAACTTTGTATGGTGCGGATGCTCCGAAATGAGTCAATCCGAATACTTTGCCCAATGGACCTACGACGCCCTTCAGCGTTGACGGAAGACCAGCTGTGAGACCAAATACGGGGACTCCAGGATTGAGGACTCCAGTTTTATATGCGAGAGATTGACTCTCGAATCGACCGATAGAGGGGATTGATACAACCTTTGAGTTTATATTACCCGAAAGCAGACGGTCAGCGACCTCGCACAGTAACGACACTTCCGAACCATTGGCTATAAGAATATATTGGTGTCCGCTAAAACTTTCAAGCCCTATTTGGCTTTTAATTTTCCTCGGACAGCCGATATATTGAATGTGTAGGGGATTTATTGTGAGATATAAGTCCATTAGAAGAGCTTGAATTGGGCAAATATGGCATCCTTGTCTATGCATACCATGCGAAAGGAGAACATTTTTATCGGACTGCCGATACAAATACTGAAACAGGGGGCTTGTCAATGCATAAAATCACTCAAAATAGCCGGGTAAACACATTTACCGGACACCAATAATAAGAATAACATCAGGAGTCGGACAGTCAACAACAACATATGCACCTTTTGCGGAATTGAGGGCTTCAGCGTACCTACTGCCAGATATAGACGGAAGATCCTTGATGTTTTGGCGAGACAGAATCAGGGCTGTGGGAGTCTTGGTATTCTCCATCGCCATTTTCCATGCCACTGTAGTCTCGACGGCATCAGCCGGACGAAGCACAAGCATGGAAGGATGTCCCGATACATTGTGAAGTTCTTCCATAAGACGTATCTGAGCCTCCTGCTCTACAGGCTCATGTGTAGGGCCATCCTCGCCTACTCTGAAAGCATCGTGAGTCCAGATATATTTTACCGGCAGCTCCATAAGCGCGGCAAGACGAACTGCTGGTTTCATATAGTCGGAGAAAACGAAGAAAGTTCCGCACGCGCAGATTACACCACCATGCAGAGCTATGCCATTCATCACGGACGCCATCGTAAGTTCGCTAACTCCCGCCTGAAGGAAGGCCCCAGAAAAATCCCCTTTTTTCAGAGGATGAGTCTGTTTCAGAAATCCGTCAGTCTTGTCGGAGTTGGCAAGGTCAGCAGAACTGACTATCATATTGCCGATATTTTTAGCAAGTTCCGAGAGAACAGTTGCGGAGGCATTACGGGTGGCTGAGTTCGGCTTTTGCTCGATTCTCTCCCAGTTTATTTCAGGAGCGGCACCTGACAGATACGAAATAAGCAACTTTGCCTTTTCGGGATGTGATGTTTTCCATTCCTCATATCTGCACTTGCGTTCGGCCACAATGGCCTTTAGCTCATTCTTACGTTCGGCATAGAGTCGTTTCACATCGTCCCATATCTCAAAGGGAGCATCGGGATTCCCTCCGAGATTTCTTATAGTCGCGGCAAAATCCGCGCCGGCGGCACTCAGCGGCTGTCCGTGTGTTGAGCATTTTCCCTCAAATTTATTGCCGTCTGAGGTAACCGCACCTTTCCCCATTACCGTATGGCCGATAATTAAAGTAGGTCGTTCCTTCTCTGCAAGAGCCTGGTCAAGTGCCTCCTGAATAGCACTCGGATTGTTGCCGTCAATCTCCAGCACATTCCAGTGCCATGCACGATATTTGGCCGCAACATCTTCGCAATCCACATCCTTTACATCCGTTGAGAGCTGAACACCGTTCGAATCGTAGAACATAATCAGATTGTGGAGACCAAGATGCCCTGCGATACGTCCGGCGCCTTGTGAGATTTCTTCCTGAATGCCTCCATCCGATATGAATGCGTATGTCTTGTGACTCACAACGTCGCCGAAGCGTGCATGGAGGAATTGCTCTGCGATAGCACAGCCAACAGCCATTGTGTGGCCCTGTCCGAGGGGGCCGGAAGTGTTTTCCACACCACGTTCAACATGAAGTTCCGGATGTCCAGGGGTCGCACTGTCCCACTGACGAAATTGGGCAAGCTCGTCCATCGTATAATTGCCCATTAGAGCAAGCACCGAATAGAGCATCGGTGACATGTGTCCTGGGTCAAGGAAGAAACGGTCGCGAGCAAACCATGTCGGGTCGTCAGGATCGGTAATCAGAAATTGCGAATAAAGTACATTCACAAAATCAGCACCGCCCATAGCGCCACCGGGATGGCCCGACTTGGCTTTTTCAACCATGGAGGTGGCTAATACGCGGATATTGTCAGCCGCTCTATTCATTATTTTTTCATTCATTTTCAATTTCTTTATTCAGACACTCCTTCCAGCGAGCATAAGCCTCGATGTAAGGAGTGCAGTCGTTGGCAGGATTAATTTCCTCGATAGTATTCAATGTGGCAAATGCCTCATTGTTATCCTTATATATTCCGGCGCCGATACCCGCTCCCTTTGCTGCTCCCATTGCTCCATCTGTGTCTATCAAGTCGATAGTCGCACCGGATACAGATGCAAGAGTCTTTCGGAATACTGGGCTGAGGAACATGTTGGCATGACCGGCGTGAATACGGTTGATTTTAAGTCCGACTTGCTGCATGATTTCCATGCCGTAATAGAAGGAGAATACTATGCCTTCCTGTGCGGCGCGGATGATGTGGTTGCGGTTGTGGATATTAAAGTTTATTCCATGAATCGAGCAGTTTATCTCGCGGTTCTGAAGCACTCGCTCAGCGCCGTTACCGAAGGGAAGAATAATCACACCTTGCGAACCGACAGGCACTTTTTCGGCCAGCAGATTCATCTCTGAATATGATATGTCTGACGGTGCGACATTCTTTTTAATCCATGAATTGAGAATACCTGTACCGCTGATGCAGGTCATTACTCCTATACGCGGATTTTCAGAGGTATGGTTCACATGAGCGAAGTTATTAACCCTGGACAGAGGATCATAGTCAACTGAACCGTTGATGCCGTATACCACTCCCGATGTCCCTGCCGTGGATGCAATTTCTCCGGGATTGAATACATTTAGCGACAGAGCGTTGTTAGGCTGATCGCCGGCGCGATATGTCACAGGGATACCTTCGGCAAGCCCCAGTTCCTTGGCCGCTGAAGCTGTCACTTTGCCTTGTTCGGAGAATGTAGGCTTTATTTCGGGCAGCAGACTGCGGTCAAAACCAAAGTAGTCGAGCAGAAAATCGGCCGGGGAATCATTCTTGAAGTCCCACAGCATATACTCCGACAGTCCTTCCGGATTAGTACAGATTTCTCCTGTGAGTTTCATGGCGATATAATCGCCCGGAAGCATCACCTTATAAATCTGTGAGAACACTTCGGGTTCGTTCTCCCGGACCCATCTTAATTTTGAAGCGGTGAAATTGCCGGGTGAATTAAGTAAATGAGACAGACACTTTTCAGGACCTATTTCCATAAAAGCTTTTTCACCTAAAGGCACGCCCCTTGAATCGCACCAGATGATTGCATCGCGGATTACCTTATGCGATTTGTCAATAGCCACCAACCCGTGCATCTGATAACTGATGCCGATGGCGGCAATTTCTTTAGGAGCAATCTTGGATAAAACAAGAACTGATGCTGTCGCTTCTTTAAGATAACGCCACCAACTTTCAGGATCCTGTTCAGCCCAACCTTGTTTCAATGCTTTGATTGGAGCTTCTGCTTTAGGGAAGAAATCAGAAGCGATACAGTTACCCGTCAGAGCGTCAACGAGTGCCGCCTTGACCGATGAACTGCCGATGTCAAAACCTAATAAATACATTTTTCAATCTGATTAGAAAGAATATTTGCCAGTGCAGGCACCCTTCATTATTCCGTTGAGCATGTGGGGAACTGCGACGGCACCTGTAGTACGGTTGATTATTCCGAATGTCCCGGTCTGCGGCTGTCCATTATCCCAATAGAATGGAGCCATGCCGTTTTCTTTAGCGGCTTTGGTTACATACTCAAGATAATAGTAGTCGGATTTCTTGACCGTCTTGTCAGAAATCGAATGGCATACTGTTCCATACTCTCCGAGGATTATCGGATAACCTTTGTCAACGAAGTTAGCCTTCAGCAGTCCAAAAAGATTGTCTATGTAATCTTCCTGATTGTCATTGTCGGCTGTGTAATAGCCCTTGCGATAGCCCCATGAACGTAATTTCTTGTCTGTGTGGGTAAAATCCATCGGGTCATAGAAATGCACCTCGACCATGAGATGCGATTGCGCCTGATCGGTAGGCATCGTCAGGGCATCAAGTGCGCGCCAGGGATTGCAGCACCATGACTGAACTATAAGATTACGCTGGGCATTCTTGCCGCCTGTAACGCGGACAGCATCCACGAATGCCTGATTATAAGCTTCAAGCGCTGCACGTTCTCCATCAGACGGCATACCCCAGTTTTCATTTTCGCCGACCTTGTTACGAACTTCATTGTTGCCTGCAAAAATCAGCCGTTGGCCATAGTCAGCGAATTCATTGGCAATCTGAGTCCAGATAGCCTTTTCTTTCTTTACGACATTGGCACAATCGTCGGAATTGGCGTGCAGTTCGAGCCAACCGCCATCCCAGTGGGTATTGATTATCACATACATTCCGTTTTTATATGCGTAATCAACAACTTCGCGTACCCTTGCCATCCATGTGGGATCAATTGTGAAAGGTTCAGCATCTGCTACAAGATGTGAGTTCCATGTGCAGGGAATGCGAATGGCGTTGAAACCGGCAGCTTTGACACCATCAATCAGTTTTTGCGTTGTAGCAGGATTCCCCCATGCGGTTTCACCCTCAGGCACTTCAAGAGAATTGCCGATATTCCATCCGGCAAAAATATTCTTCACCGCCTGTTGGGCAGTCTCGCCGATATTGTTATCAGTCGGGAATGAGATTTCAGGTAATGTATAATCGGCAATATCGGGGTCGTCTGTGTCAACAGGCTTATCAGAAGTTCCGGCTTGCTCGACATTTATTGTCGCCTTCTCCCCGGCTGCTCCAACGGTTATTGTTGTTGTCCTTGTTTCAAATGAATTGTTTTCATCAACAGAGACCTTAACAACCCATATACGTGTTGATTCTCCGTTACGAACAGCGTTCTCCAGATGTAACCAAGAAGCATCACAAACAGCTGTCGGCACGGCTTGTGATTCAATATAGATGGAATTATCACTTTGCGAAGCAGGGAACGCTAATTCTGTCTGGGCGACTTTGAATACTTCTGCGGGATTGGGGGCATCATTGTCTCCACAGGATACAAGACTAAACATCAGCACTTGTAAAAAAACTATGAGTATATTTTTTTGCATAGCTATAAACTAATAATTTATGGTCGCAGGGTAATATATATCGCCCTGCGACCATAGGTTATAAGATTAGTGCTTGATTACAAAATGATAAGCAAGATATTCATCCTTTTCAGATGATTTGGCTCCAAGCCACATTCCAGTAACTTTACCGGCATCGTTTTTCTCAATGGTCATTACACGGAGTGCATTATTGGCGTCAAGAGCGAAACTTGCCCATCCGATAACTGTGAAGGACGGAATTGCCTCGTCAAAGGTAAATATGCCCTTGTCATCCAAAGTAAAGGTTGTATTCACTTTGGTCCCGTCAGGCAAAATGAATTTTGCCGTATTGTCAGAGCTGTCCATAGTCAGGGAGAATCCTGCATATAGAGAGGGATCCACAACACCGAGCCAATCGGGATAATCAGAAGAGGTATTCCAGTCATTCATAAACGCACCTGCAAGCGTACACCAGTTCAAAGGATTTTCCGGGGAAATAACCCATGTGAGCGATGTGCTGGTAGACTGGGTAATATCATCTTTCCATCCGTCGGGAAGTTCAGGCTCCGGTGCGGCATCCGGAACATAGTTGTCAAAATAGTCTTTTGTCACATAGTTGATGGCGTCGTTGCTGTTGAATGGCACGATTTGCATAGCTGTATCCGAGAGATAGAGTAGACGGAATGTGCGGTCTGAGATTTCCTTTGTGTTGAGCGGGAAGACATCGGAAAAAGATATGGTGTGATTATCAACGTCAAGCATATAAGTTCCCTTTCCGATGACATTTCCCGCAGCGTCAGTAATCGTGACATGAGCACCTCCTATAAGATCGAAGGTCATATAACCATAGTTGGCAAGACCACACATCCAGGAATTGCCGGCATAATCAGCAGCCCAATACCAGTTCTCATCATTCCCGGCAGCATCTTTCTCGGCCGGAGTCGGATCTATGGCATTTGCATAATCCCACGGTGTTGAATCTACATAGTTGGCATAGGTCGTTTCGGTCTCATCCTTTGAATGGAGTTTATCCCACGTGAAATTTTGGTTGAAGTACCAGTGCGGACCTTTCCAAAATGTAGTCTTTGCCGAACCATCTTCGAGTTGTGCGAGGTCAATCTGCCATGTCTTGCTGTTGCCTATGCCGCCGCTGAGACGGTTCCAAAGGAAATGGTCTACGAACTCAGTACAAAATTCGTCGATGTGGAATGTGGCGGGGCGGCTCCATACGTAACCACCCTTTGTGCTCACGCCCATGCGCACCTCATAATCGCCGTCGAATGCGATTCTGAGAGTATGTTCGGAACTGACAGCTCGGCCCTGTGGAGTTTCCCATGCAATCTGATAGCTTGCGGGAAGCAGGCTCTTAAGATGAACGATGTTCGGATTGGAAGAATCGTGCGTAATTGTAAACGCAACTCCTTCTACGAGGTCGTCTGCATTGATGTCAGGCGACACAAGGTCATGGTCTTCGGGCGAACACGACGTTAGCAAAGCGACGCCGAGGCCAAGAGCCATGATTATATTCTTAAGTTTCATGTTTGTATTTTCTTTATTGATTTGTTTTTACCAGCCGGGGTTCTGTTTGAGGACACCGTGCGAGAGAGAAATCTGGTTAGCGGGAATCTGACTTAAGCCTTTTGTCGCTACGATTTTGGCACGATCATAAGTGACTTCGGCATTTTTACCGCCATTCTGTACCGTTCCACCTGAACGGACAACGGCGTCAGCCATGACATCCACACCCTGACGGAGAAGATCCCAATATCGGATTCCTTCATATGCAAGTTCACGAGCACGTTCGTCAAGAATATTCTGCTTGTTTGCTTCCACATGAGGAAGTCCGGCGCGATTGCGAATCCGGTCAAGATATTCATTGGCGTTCGGGGAGCCAAGTTCAGCAGCCATGAGAAGCACGTCTGCGTAACGAACGATAATCCAAGGCTGAGCATTGTTAATCATAAAGTCGGCAGTACCGTCTGGATTGGTTGCAGGTAGTCCGTTACCGAATACAAGCGGAGTGTACTTTTTGAAGTTCAAACCGGTATATTCTCGCCAATCTTTATAGCCTGAATTATAATCGGCGACTGCGGTAACACCTTCTGAAGCGAGGTCAATGGCCGATGCTGCACGACGGTTGTCACGGGCGTCAAAGAACTGACGGTAGTAAGAAGGCGTCAGAGGGGCAATACCCCAGCCTTTGCCATAGGGACTTGAGTTGATGTTGCGCATTCCGAGGTTGACAAGCCAACGATTGGCATCATTGTCACCGTCATAATTCTGTGTCGGAGTGAAAGTCTGGGCAAGAATAACTTCAGAATTGGCGTCACCTGCGTAAGTCGATTTTTCAGAATCCCAACCCAAAGCGTTTTTGACCGGAACAAGAGAAGCCGCCGGCCAAAGGTCTTTGAAATCAGGCACGAGCTCATATTTAGATTGAGAAATCACATCTTCAACAGCCGCAAGAGCTTCTTGACGGTTGATTGCGGTGCCATTTGAATATACAGGGTCAGTTCCGTAATATCCTGAATAGAAGAGGTATGCTCTTGCGAAGATTGCCTCGGCTGCGTATCTTGTAATTTTGCCGAAGTTTTCTTCCCCGAGATTCTCGTTTGTCCCTATATGGTCTATGGCATATCTGAGGTCATCGAAAATAAGGGCATATACATCCTTAGGGTCAGCCTGCTCACGATTCTCGTTAGACGGCTCGGTAAACAGAGGAATGTTACCCCACAGACGCACCATATCGAAGTACATGATGGCTCTGAGAGCGCGGCATTCGGCCATGATGCGAACATGATTGTTTTCATTCTCCCATGTGATTTCAGGTTCAGCAGTGATGAGCTTGTTACAGCGGAATATACCGGCATAATATACTTTCCAATCTTGCTCAAACACGTTCATATCGGAGGGTGATGCGGATTTGTCGAAACGGTCGACAAGCTGGGCATTATAGCCGTCACCTGCACCTGCACCGCCGTAGCACTCGTCTGACATAATAGACGATGCAATCATGAAACCGAACGGACCGGGATTGGAGGATACCTGACGCCAGCCGTCATAGCAACCATAGAGTGCGCGGAGTGCCTGGCTTTCTGTCTTGTAGTAGTTTTGTGAATTGGGTTCCGTTTTGGATGACACATCAAGGAAATCCTCCGAACAAGAGCCCAGCGTCAGTCCTGCCAGTGCGACAAGAACGACTGATATTTTGGTTCTTATATTTTTCATCGTTGTATTCGTTTAATGTTAGAATGACAGATTGACACCGAAGAGATATGTCCTTGACCGAGGATAGAAACCGAGGTCAACCCCTGATACCCATGAGGATGTGCCATAACCGATTTCGGGATCCATGCCGTCGTATTTTGTAAATGTCACGAGATTCTGGACTTGGAAATACAAACGGCAGTTGCTCAGCCATTTTTGATTGAACATCGGAGCGAAGTTGTATCCGAGGGTGAGGTTACTGATACGGAAGAAGTCGCCATCCTGAAGATACAGGTCTGAGAATTGCCAGTTTATGTTGTCGTTCGTCACTCGGGGCATTCTGTTTGACGTACCTTCGCCAGTCCAACGGTCAAGAATTGCAGTAGTGTAATTGGCTTTGGAGTTGCCTTGATTTCGGTAGCTCTGCACAATCTTATTGCCTGCCTGACCGACACCTACGATGCCGAGGTCAAAATTTTTGTAATAGAGATTGATGTTGATGCCGTAAGTGAATTTGGGTATACCGTTGCCAAGATCCACCTTATCGTTGTCGTCAATTGTTCCGCTATGGTCCACGTCAACGAATATCACATCACCGGGTACGGGATTAGACTGGAGCACACCATTGCCTGCTACTTTCCATGCGTCAATCTGAGCCTGATTCTGGAAGATACCGGCAGTCTTATATCCCCAGAAGTATCCGATTGCATGGCCGTTCTCGGCTCGGTAGTATTCGGGGGCATTGTCGTATAGTTCGTTGGTGGTTCCGTGGATGATGCCGTCCTGAGTAGGTATTGAACCGACACGATTACGGTTGTAGGCGCCGTTCACGCTAACATTATATGAGAAGTCATTGCCGATCACATCGTTCCAGCCGATAGAAAGTTCAACGCCGGTGTTCTTCACATTGCCTCCGTTGATGAACGGAGCGTCGGTACCTGCTGTTGCGAGAATCGGAGCCTGCACGAGCCAGTTTTTAGTGTTCTTCAGATAGAAGTCAAAATTTGCGGTTAGTTTGCCGTTAAGGAAGCGAGCGTCAAAACCAGCATCAAACTGTTCGGAAGATTCCCATGTGAGATCCATGTTGCCAAGTCGAACCGGATATGCACCCCAATAGTTTTCAAGGGTTGTTGAATATCCGCCGTTATATACACCACCGGGACCCATATATTGCCCGAAGAAGTAGTGTGTATTATCAACTGTTATTGGAGACAGATAGCGATAATTATCGATATTCTGATTGCCGACCTTACCGTAGCTTGCGCGGATTTTCAGGAAAGACAGCCAATGGCGGGCAGATTCCATAAAATCCTCGCTTGAAAGATTCCAGCCAGCGGAAACCGAAGGGAACCAACCGTGACGGTGACCCCTTGCGAATTTAGAAGAACCATCGTTACGGAGGGTAAAGTTAATCATATATTTTTCTTTCCAGTTCCATCCGAGTCGGCCGAAGTAGCTGACGCGACGTTCCTGGTCGTAAGGATTGCCTGAAGCCGAAAGCCCGTCACCGCTTGATGCGGCAGTGCCGTTGTTGACCCACGCATAAGTCCATGAGTCAAAGCCTTCTTTAAGGAAAGCATTGCCGGCTCCTACATGGGTTCCTTTTAGCTGATAGGCTTCCATACCAATTAGGGCGTTGAACTCATGCTCCTTAATTTTCCATTCGTAGGAAGCGGTGTTGGTCCAGGTAAGTTCCAGCCCATGGTTCATGCTCTGACTGACCTCTGTCCTGGATAAGTTCTGGATATAGGGCGAAAAATTGTATAGAGGTGTATAGCTGCGTAATTCGTTAGTTGTATAGTTTACACCAAATACAGTTTTGATTTTAAGATTTTTAATCGGTTGAACCTGAGCGTATGCGTTGGCGGTAAGATAGGCATTCTTATTTTGATTGTATTTGAATACCTGCATCATTCCGTAAGGATTGCCGTCGTACATATACCAGTCGGAATTTCCGGTATTATTCAGTTCTCCATCGGCATCATAAACGGGGGCAAGTGGCGATGTGTTGAAAGCGCCTTTCAGAGTCTGGGTCATACCATAATATTGGTTGCCTATATCCTGACCTTTCTGCTTGGAGTAGACAAATGAAACCTGTTCACCAATCTGTATGAGGTCGCCAAACAGTTTATGATCAGAGTTGACGCGGAAGTTGTAACGTGAAAAATTGGATACATCCGGGCCGCCTACAATACCTTCCTGATTAAGATAACCTGCTGAGATGGCATATGTACTCGTAGCGGAACCACCGGTTACGCCCAACGTATAGCTTTGGCTTGTAGCTCCATTGTTGAACATCTGGTCGAGCCAGTCTGTATCAATCAGAGAGCCGTCGGCTCGATAGATGCTGTTCATAGAATTCCAATCGTAGGGAGCGCCACCACTATTTATATTAGACTCGTCCATAATCGTCATATATTGACGAGAATTAAGCATATTGGCCTTGTGTGCCACTGTTTGCCAACCGTAGTAGCCGTCAAATGTAACCTTTGCCTTACCCTCTTTACCGCTCTTGGTTGTGACAAGAACCACACCGTTGGCAGCCTGCGCACCATAGATGGCAGCGGAAGCGGCATCTTTAAGCACATCGATACTTTCGATATCGGCAGGATTGACGTTGGCGATGTCGCCCTTTATACCATCTATAAGATAAAGAGGACCTGAGTTGCCAACGGTACCGAGACCACGTATATTTACCTTCATACCCGAACCCGGCGCTCCTGATTCAGAAGAAATGTTTACACCGGGCATCTGGCCCTGCATGGCTTGGAGAGGACTTGTTGTGTTCATCTTGGCGATTTCCTCACCTTTTACCTGTGATGTGGCTCCGGTAACGAGTTTCTTTTTCTGAACACCATAACCGACAACAACAACTTCGTCAAGCACTTCGGAATTCTCCTGAAGAGCGACATCAAGTCTGTCTCCGGTTACTTTCACCTCACGGGTTATAAACCCTACATACGTGAACGAAACAGTTGCGCCGATTTCCGCTTGAATGGTAAAATTACCATCAATATCGGTTGCGGCACCAACGTTCGTGTCAATCACTCGCACTGACGCTCCTATCAGTGGCTCTCCGTCAGAAGCTGACGTCACGGTGCCAGTTACTGTAATTGGCTGGGCTTGGAGCAATCCTATTCCCATCAGTAAGCACATAAGCGCTACCGAAAGGCGTCGGATTAATGATCCGTGACACGATACCTTTGATTTTTTCATTGGTAAGACTGGTTATTGTTATTAATTGTTTGAAATAGTTCCGGTATTAGAGTCGTGAGTGTTATCTCATAAATCCATCTCCCGTCTTCATCGCAAAATTAGTTTATATTTACAAGCGTCATGGTCTGGGTTTGCTTTATAGAGCGGTATGATTTGTTGTCGCGCCAGCAAGATGTTTCCAATTGGGGTATAAAATGTTATTTGAGCGAACAATTATGCTGAATAACATACGTTTACCTTATGGAGCTATAAGGGGTGATGTCGGATATTTACGCCTGAAATACAGCGTCTCGCATCCGATTTATTAGTAACTTTGTAGTCGGAAACATAAATTTACCATGACAAAACCAATAAGACATATTATAACGGCTTTGCTGCTGTTGCTGACCACTATCGTCGCATTTCAAGCTTACGGCGCAGATGTGAGGTTTAGAAATATCCAGACGCAAAACGGCCTCTCCAACGACGATGTAAACTGCATCTTCAAGGATTCGCATGGATTCATGTGGTTTGGCACAGCGTCCGGACTGAACCGCTATGACGGGTATGCTGTGAAAATATTTCATTCACAAAGACCAGATACGACTGCCTTGCGGGATAATTATGTACAGAATATTCAAGAAGATTCACACGGAAATCTTTGGATCTGTGCAGGTGATACATATTCCGTTTATAATCCGGTGAATGAATGTTTCACTTGGTTTGGCTTTAATGAGGCCCGTAAACTTGGACTGCCGGCGGAGCCCAGATTGATTTTTATACAGGGTAAAAAGATATGGTTTGTTGTAAGTGACAATTCCATCTATTTGCTAAATGGAAATAAACGGGCTGTAAAAGTTGCGGAAACAACTCCGGGCTATGACATAACTGATATTGCCGCAATGTATGGCAGTGAGGATATAGTTGCGGTGAATTCTTCAGGCGACCTTTTTATCATCAATCCTAATGGGCATGTTATATCAAGTGGCAAATCAACAAAGTCTTTGCCTCATGCAGCCGAATTTTTTATCTATCCAGATCAGGATGGAATGATATGGTCATTTTCAGTTTTCGGAGTGACTTGTTTCAATCCACGCTCCAATCAATGGCTCCAAAAGAATATCTGCCGGGAATTGAATGGCATGTCGGTAAAAACAATCGCACAAGATGATTCGGGCCGTCTATGGTTTGGTACCGATAACAATGGTATTTACATTCTGGATAAGGATGATTCCGTTGAAAAACTCAAAAACAATCCTTCTGACGGATATTCATTGCCGAATAATACCATAAAGACAATCTACAATTCCAATGACGGGGGTATCTGGGTAGGAACCTATAAGAAAGGGGTCTCGGTATATTATCCCGCTGAATATAAATTTTCAAGCCATACTATCGCTGATGTGAATTGCATTACACGAAATCCGAATGAATATTCGAGTGTATGGGTCGGCACAGACCATTCGGGTCTGATGAAATACAACTGTACCACCGGCGAAGTAACGCCGATAGTAGACCCGAATGATGTAAACCACCATGCAATAGCATCATTGATGTCCGATTCAAAAGGAGATCTGTGGATTGGCACCTATCAAGGCGGCCTCAAAAAATATTCAAAAGGTAAATTTGAATACTGGAATACGGATAATGGCCTCGCCTCCAATAATATCTGGGCTATTTTGGAAGGGAATGACGGTAAAATATGGCTTGGCACTCTTGATGGAGGACTTCAGATATATGATCCGTCAGATAATTCATTTCGCACTTTTGATATTACCAATTCAAAAATCAATTCCAATTTCATAAATACTCTTGCCAAAGGGCGTGACGGCTCGATATATGCGGGAACGACTTATGGCATTGCACGTATCTCGCCCATAGATTATTCCATAACCACCTACAAAGGTAGCAGGAAAGATGAAAAAGATTTTTCAAATCTGAATATTAATCAGGTAGCGGTGGATTTTCGCGGCCTATTGTGGGTGGGCACCCGAGAAGGACTTGAAGTCTATGATCTCAAAAGTGATACGCTGTATAATATCAGTCTTTCAGAACGTTTCCCTAATCCTTTCATTCTCGGTATAATCGAAGGGTCCGACCATAGTATGTGGGTGACAGTAGGAAATGAAATTTTCAACATCTCTGTAATGGAGGTCACTCAGGACAAACAATTTTCTTTTGATGTAAAATCCTACGGCACACATGATGGAATACTGTCGGGTACATTCAACCAGCGGTCAATGTGCCTTTTACCTTCCGGAGAGTTGCTTGCCGGTTCTCTTGAAGGTATACTGACAATCAATCCCGAAAAAATCACTCTTAATACAAATAAACCCAAAGTCATCTTTACGGGGTTGTCTATTAAAAACATTCCGGTAACGGTAGGTAAGGAATATAACGGCAGGTTAATTTTACCAGAGGCACTGGACTATACCGATAAGATCAAACTTGAGTACGACCATAATGATCTTACTATATATTTTGCTACCGACAACTACAGCAACTCTGAACACACACTTTATAAGTATAGGCTTGAAGGGTTTGATGATGATTGGATTACCTGTGTGGCCGGAACTCATCACGCAACGTATACTAATCTTCCGCCGGGTTCATATACTTTTGCTGTAAAAGCCATAAATTCAGATGGTGTCGAAAGCGATCAGGCAAGAAACATCAAAATTGTTATTTCAGCTCCATGGTGGGCTTCGTGGTGGGCCAAACTAATTTATGCAATAATCATCATAGTTACGGTTACAGGAACTGTCATATTTTATCACAAGAGATCTCTCGCCAAACTGCGTCAGCGTCAACAAGAAGAGCTTACGAAGAAAACAGAGGAATTGAATCAGTTGAAATTCAAGTTCTTTACTAATATTAGCCATGAACTACGTACACCGCTCACGTTGATTCTATCTCCTGTTGAATCAATGCTGAAAGAGAATCCACAGGAAAAGTCTTTGAGAAGGCTCAACACTATCAAAACAAATGCTCAAAGGTTGTTATACCTTGTAAATCAGCTTTTGGACTTTCGTAAAAATGAAATGGCGGGATTGACATTGCACTTGTCGGAAGGAGACATTGTTTCTACAGTAAAGAATGCCTGCGATTCTTTCAGGGAACTGACTGAAAGAAAAGATATAGCTTTGGAATTAAATGCTTCGTGCAGCAGATTAGATATGAGTTATGATAACGATAAAGTCACAAAAACTCTGATGAATCTATTGTCGAACGCAGTAAAATACACTCCGGACGGCGGACACATCACGGTCAGCCTGACACAGGATTTAGACAAAGTCATAATATCTGTTGCAGATACCGGCAAAGGAATATCCGACGCTGACAAACAGCATATATTTGAACGTTTCTATCGAGGGTCGGATACATCAGACCTTAATACAGGCACAGGAATTGGTCTGAGCCTTGTGTATGAGTACACAAAACTACATGGCGGGACTGTGGAAGTTTGTGACAATACGCCGAAAGGCACTGTTTTTTCAGTCATTCTTCCAATGAGAGAAGTATCGATAGGAACAGAGCACGTTGCTAAGGTAAAAGAAGAGCATCGTGAGGCGGAGACCAATCCGCAAGTCGCGGAATCGCAGGAAAACAGTGGCGACAAGCCAAAAGTGCTTTTCGTAGACGATAACCGTGACTTGATAGAATTTCTTAAAGATGAGTTCGATGATCTTTATGATATATCAGTTGCATATAACGGTGTGGAAGCTATGGAATTGATAAATCATACCACCTTTGACCTCGTTGTAACTGATCTTATGATGCCGGAGATGGATGGTATTGAATTTTCCCGACGGCTTAAGTCAGATTCTTCGACGGTAGATATTCCTCTCATTATGTTGACGGCAAAGCAGGATATGGGTTCAATAATCGAAGGACTAACACTCGGAGCCGACGATTATATAACCAAGCCGTTCAACAACGAGATCCTCGCGTTAAAGATGAAACGCTTGATTGGACTTAAGAGAAAAGGGCTGAAACGGACATTGATTGAACCAACTCCCAGTAAAATCGAGATTACATCTCTTGATGAACAACTCATAGAAAAAGCCGTAAAATATGTCGAGAGCAACATTTCCCGCAGCGACCTTTCAGTAGAAGAGCTTGCTCGTGAAATGGGCATGAGCCGTGTGCATCTCTATAAAAAAATCTCGGCTCTTACAGGCAAGACACCAATTGAGTTTATACGCTTGTTGAGGCTGAAACGGGCAACGCAGTATCTTGCCGAAAGCCAACTTACAATAGCCGAAATTGCCTACAGATTAGGGTTCAATAACCCCAAATACTTCAGTAAGTATTTTAAGGAGGAATTCGGTATTCTGCCTTCTGAATACCAAGAAAAACCAGACAGTTAACAAAAGCGCCCCTCATTGTTAACATTTAGCTCCTGTACTTAACGACAATGTCTGTCTATAAAAACATTACATCTGATTGGCTTGGAAAATTGTCGCTAATTTTGCATTGTGAAAAAGGCGTGAAAGCGCGACATTACAAACAATTTAGAATTAACCGAAAATCAGCCAATGAAATCAAAAGGTATAGCTCTATTGCTGCTGGCAGCTATGGCTACTCAAGGCATGACCGCGGCAGGATACAATCTCGTAAAAGACGGAGTTGTGGTTAGCACTCCAAATGGCGGTGTGCGACTGAAGGTGATTAACGAAAAAATAATCCGTGTATCGGCAACACCAAATGACAGTTTCCCAGAGGACGTAAGCCTTGTGGTTTTACCCATAAGCTCCAATCCGCAATATGCGGTTACAGAGACAAACGGTAATGTGAATATTGCTACCTCTGAAATCAAAGCCGTAGTATCGGAAAAGACCGGTGCAGTATCGTTCTTCGACAAATATGGCAAAAAGATTCTTCAGGAGAATCAGAATGGCCGAACCTTTACACCTATTACGGTTGAGGGTACGAACGGTTATTCCGTTCAGCAGACATTTGAGTCGTTAGATGACAACGAAGGTCTCTACGGTCTCGGCCAGCATCAAGCAAACGAGTTCAACTATAAAGGTAAAAATGAAGAGCTCTTTCAGTACAATACAAAAGTTTCAGTTCCTTTCATTGTATCAACCGATAACTACGGACTTCTCTGGGACAGCTATTCGCTCTGCCGCTGGGGACGCCCTGATGACTACAAACAGCTTGGCGATGTTTTTAAGCTGTATGATAAAAGCGGCAAGCCGGGAGCGCTCACCGGAACATATCTCGCTGCCGACGGCACGGAGCTGGTGCGAGAAGAACCCCTTATCTATTTCGAGCACCTTATCCGCGGCGATTTGAGCCATGTGATAAATCTTCCGCAAGACTTCAATTTCTGGAACTCTCATGTGACTTTTGAGGGAGAAATCGAGGCAGAAGAATCCGGTGTGTTTGAGTTTATACTCTACTATTCAGGATATCAGACTATTTATATAGGTAATAAAAAGATTGTTGACACGCGATGGCGCACTGCCTGGAACCCTAACAGCTATAAGTTCTCGGTGGATTTCAAGAAAGGGGAAAAGGTACCGGTAAAAATCGAATGGGAGCCTAACGGCAGTGTAGCCTATTGCGGTTTGCGCGTGTATGCGCCCATCGATTCCACCACGAAGAAGCAGATGTCGTGGTGGGGGGAAATGCAGGACATGATTGACTATTACTTCATCTATGGCGAGAACATGGATGATGTCATCTCCGGCTACCGCACCCTTACAGGTAAATCACCTATCATGCCGAAATGGGCAATGGGCTACTGGCAGAGCCGCGAGAAATATAATACTCAGGATGAAGTTCTTTCGACAGTGGCAGAGTTCCGCCGCCGTAATATCCCTATTGATAATATCGTCATAGACTGGCTCCATTGGCCCGAAAACGCATGGGGCAGCCATGAGTTTGACCCGGTGAGATTCCCGCAACCCAAACAGATGGTTGATTCTATCCATGACATGAACGCTCATGTGATGGTGTCGGTGTGGCCTAAATTCTATGCCTCGACAGAACACTTCAAGGAGTTTGACCGCAATGGGTGGATGTATCAGGGCGCAATTCGTGACAGCATCAAGGACTGGGTTGGTCCGGGGTATCTCGGTTCGTTCTATGATGCCTATGACCCTGACGCACGCAAGCTGTTCTGGAGCCAGATGAACGACCATTATATGCCACTTGGAATTGACGCATGGTGGATGGATGCCAGCGAACCGAACATCCGTGACTGCACCGACATGCAATACCGCAAGGATTTGACCACTCCTACCGCACTTGGCCCATCGACAAAGTATTTCAATGCGTACGCCCTGATGAACGCTGAGGCTATATATGACGGCCAGCGTGGGGTTGAACCCGATAAGCGTGTGTTCCTGCTTACCCGTTCCGGATTCTCGGGCCTTCAGAGATATTCCACTGCTACATGGAGCGGAGACATCGCTACCCGATGGGAGGATATGGAGGCTCAGATTGCAGCAGGACTTAACTTTGCGGTCAGCGGTATCCCTTACTGGACTATGGATATAGGCGGTTTCTGCGTTGAGGACCGATATGTTGACGCCCAGAAGAAATACGATGAGACAGGCGAGGAAAACGACGATCTTAAGGAGTGGCGCGAGCTCAATACCCGTTGGTATCAGTTCGGAGCGTTTGCTCCGCTGTTCCGAGCCCACGGACAATGGCCCTTCCGCGAGGTCTACAATATCGCACCCGAAGGCCATCCCGCATATAAATCAATCGTCGACTATACCAAGTTGCGCTACCGCATGATGCCCTACATCTATTCGCTGGCCGGCAAGACATATTTCGACGATTATACAATCATGCGTCCCATGGTGATGGATTTTACCGAAGACATCAACACGCGCAATCTTAAGGACCAGTATATGTTTGGCACCGCATTCCTTGTAGCTCCTGTATACAAGTATGGCGCAAGAAATCGTGATGTCTATTTCCCCGAAAACGAAGTCTGGTACGATTTCTACACCGGCGAAGCCATCAAGGGCGGTCAGATTAAGAATGTCGAAGCTCCTTACGAGCGTATCCCGCTATATGTGCGAGGCGGCTCTATTGTGCCGATGGGCGGCGAAATCCAGTATGCCTCGCAGCCGACTGACGAACCTGTCACCATACTTGTTTATGCCGGAAAAGACGGCAGCTTCAATCTTTATGAGGATGAAGGTACAAACTACAACTACGAGAAAGGCAAGTATTCAGACATTCCTCTGACATACAACGACAAGACCCGCACATTGACCATCGGAGACCGTAAAGGTTCATTTGAGGGCATGAAAAAATCCCGCGTTTTCAATATTGTCGTGATTGATTCTGACCATCCCATTAAGGATGCATATACAGCCAAAGGGAAAACAGTGAAATACAACGGCAAATCCGTAAGCGTTAAACTCTGATACTACTGTGACTAAATACACTCTTTTATCACTCATATTACTGGTTCTCGGAGCTTGTTCTTCGAGAATCGGTAATAACTTGAACGACAGGGAGTCGTTTAATGACAACTGGAGTTTTTATCTTCAGGAACCATCTGACACTTCAGATTATGCTTCAGTCAATTATGATGATTCCAACTGGCGAAAACTCGATTTACCGCATGACTGGGCTATTGAAGGGAATTTCAGTGAAGACAATCCTTCAGGAACAGGCGGGGGTGCATTACCCGGCGGTATTGGCTGGTATCGTAAAATATTCGAGACACCGGCAGAAATGAATCCTGAAGACCGAGTATTCGTTGATTTTGATGGAGCTTATATGAACACGTCGGTCTATATCAACGGCGAACTATTAGGTACAAGGCCCTATGGATATGCCTCATTCAGTTATGATATTACTGATTATCTCAACAAAAACGGTAAGAATGTCATAGCCGTCAAAGTCGATAATGCCGAGCAACCAAACTCTCGATGGTATTCCGGATGTGGCATTTACCGAAATGTCTGGCTGAGGCATACGGCAGGTATATTTGTGCCTCTGTGGGGACAGCATATCATATCAGATGTCAATGCAAGCGGTAACGGAATGGTATATATCAAGACCGATATCAGGAACACTACCGCTAAATCAAGCCATCTAACCCTCGAAAGTCGCATATTTGCTCCTGACGGCAAAGAAGTCGGAAAAACGGCATCGGAAATCACGGTCGAACGCGATAGTATGGTTGTCTGTGAACAGAATATCACCATACCTTCACCCAAGCTTTGGAGTACAGAATCACCGAACCTATATCGCGTAGAAACACGCCTTAAGGCAGATGGCAAAACGACCGGTGTATATGAAACGCAAACCGGGTTCAGAACATTCGCTTTTGACGCTGAAAAAGGCTTCTCGCTCAATGGCAAAAGGATGAAAATACGGGGTGTCTGTCTCCATCATGATGCTGGAGCTTTAGGGGCTGTCGTTAATCGCCGTGCTATTGAACGCCAACTTGAGATAATGAAGGAAATGGGTGCGAATGCCATACGTGTCTCGCATAATCCTCCGGCTCCTGAACTACTTGAACTATGTGATTCCATGGGATTGCTCGTTATGGATGAGACATTTGACATGTGGCGCAAGAAAAAGACGGAACATGATTACGCAAGATATTTCAACGAGTGGCATGAAAGGGATCTCACAGACTTGATTCGCCGCGATCGCAATCATCCTTCGGTATTCATGTGGAGTATAGGCAACGAGGTTCTGGAACAATGGAGCCACGCCGATGCGGATACTCTGTCACTCGAACAGGCCAATTTGATATTGAACTTCGGGCATGGAGAGGAAATGCTTGCCCACGAAGATTCAACAATGTCTGTAAACTCTCTTCTTACCAGGAAACTTGCCGATATGGTACGTGAACTTGACACAGAAAGAATGATAACAGCCGGATGTAATGAACCAGCTCCGGGTAATCACTTGTTCCGTGCCAACGCGCTCGATGTGATTGGATATAACTATCACGATGAGTGGTTCAAGGATGTTCCGGCCAATTTCCCGGGCAAACCGTTTATAGTTACCGAAAGCGTCTCGGGGCTGATGACTCGCGGTTATTATCGTATGCCATCCGACAGTATGTATATATGGCCGGAAAGATGGGATAAGCCTTTCTATGATGGCTCATTCTCCTGTTCTTCTTATGATAACTGCCATGTTCCATGGGGCTCAACCCATGAGAAGTCGATGTATGAGGTCGAAAATAACGATTTCATATCGGGACAGTTTGTTTGGACCGGCTTCGATTATCTCGGAGAACCTACGCCATACGGGTGGCCCGCCCGAAGTTCATATTTCGGAATTGTAGATTTGGCCGGTATTCCCAAAGATATATATTATATGTATCAGAGCCAGTGGCGTCCTGACTTGACCGTCCTGCATCTTTTCCCGCATTGGAACTGGCAACTCGGACAGGTTATAGATATGTGGGCTTATTATAATAACGCCGACGAGGTAGAACTCTTTGTTAACGGTAAGTCACAAGGTATCAGGAAACCGGAGAAAGGTAAGTATCATTCAGTTTGGAGAGTGAAATTCGAGCCCGGTATGGTTGAAGTGGTATCTCGTAAAGAGGGCAAAGAAGTCGCTCGTGAAAGTATCCACACTGCCGGTGAACCTTATGCAATCAGACTGACTCCTGACAGAAACTCCATCCATGCAGATAAGAAAGATTTGAGTTATATTACAGTTGAAATCATAGATAAAGACGGAAATCTTTGTCCGTGGGCTGAGAGCGAAGTGCGCTTTGAAGTCGACGGTGCCGGATATAATGCGGGTGTTGACAATGGTTATCCAATCTCTCTTGAACCATTCAAGTCTGACAAGCGAAAAGCATTTTATGGCAAAGCCATGCTCATAGTCCGGTCAAATGGCAACAACGGAGAAATACAGGTATCCGCAAAATCAAGCGGACTAAAAGACGGTAATGCCGTACTGACAGCAAAATAAACACTACTCTATATGAAATTAAAAAAGTTTATTCTATTTACCGCTATGACAACAAGTGTGCTTACAGCGGTTGCCCAGACGGATATACCTGTCTATCTGGACAAAAACAGACCAATAGAAGAGCGTGTTGAGGATGCTCTTTCCCGAATGACGCTCGAAGAGAAAGTGGCATTATGCCACGCACAAGGAAAATTTTCAAGTTCAGGTGTCCGCCGTCTTGGTATTCCGGAACTTTGGTGGAGCGATGGCCCTCATGGGGTGCGCGCTGAAATCAACTGGAACGATTGGGGGTATGCCAACTGGAAAAACGACTCCGTGACGGCTTTCCCGGCACTTACCGCACTTGCTGCCACCTGGAATCCGCAGCTGAGTGCTCTCTATGGCAAAAGTGTAGGCGAGGAGGCCCGTTATCGTGAAAAGGATGTGTTGCTAGGCCCTGGAGTCAACATTTACCGCACCCCTCTCAATGGCCGCAACTTCGAGTATATGGGCGAGGATCCGTACCTCGCCGGTGAAATGGTCGTGCCTTACATACAGGAGCTCCAGAAAAATGGAGTTGCTGCGAGTGTCAAGCATTTCGCTCTCAACAATCAAGAGAAATGGCGCGGAAATGTCAACGTTACATTGTCCGATCGCGCTCTCTATGAGATTTATCTTCCTGCGTTCAAACGCGCTGTACAGGATGGCGGTGCATGGACTGTTATGGGTGCTTACAATAGGATTTGGAATGACTACTGCTGTAACAACGCTCGACTGCTCAAGGATATACTTCGCGATGAATGGGGATTCGATGGTGTCGTTGTCACTGACTGGGGTGGCGCCCACTATACCAAGGAGAGTGCTCTCGCCGGTCTTGATGTGGAAATGGGCTCGTTTACAAACGGCCTTACAACGGAGTCGGAATTCGGCTTCAACGACTACTATCTCGCCGACCCTTATCTCACAATGATAAAGTCGGGAGAGATACAGGAATCAGTTGTTGACAGTCAAGCTCGTAACATTCTTCGCCTTATTTTCCGCACAGCGATGAATACAGAAAAACCTTTTGGTTCCGTTGCAACTCCTGAACATTATGCCGCTGCAAAGCGAATTGGCGATGAGGCAATAGTGCTGTTGAAAAATAATGGCATACTTCCGCTTGACCCCGCAAAAACCGGAAACATCCTTGTTGTCGGCGAAAATGCCGTGCGCAAACTCACCGACGGTGGTGGCTCTTCCGAACTTAAAGTGAAGGATATGTTCACCCCTTTGGATGCAATAAGAAGTATTTACGGTGATGGCGTGAAATTTGCCGAAGGGTACCGCACAGGACGCCCGATGTACGATGCCGAAGAAATTATTCCCGATGCCATACTTGACTCTTTGCGCAACGAAGCCGTCGCAATGGCAAAGGATGCCGACGTGGTAATTTATATTGGTGGACTTAACAAAAACGGATTTCAGGATTGTGAATCGACCGACCGGAGAGAGTACAATCTTCCCTGGAATCAGGATAAACTGATAGAGGACCTCGCCGCGGCAAATCCCAATCTCATCGTCGCCAACATATCCGGCAATGCTTATGCAATGCCATGGATTGATAAAGTTCCGGCTGTTTTGCATAACTGGTATCTCGGCACAATGATAGGCCCGTCAATGGCTGATGTTATTTCAGGCAAAGTCAATCCCAGCGGTAAATTGCCATTCTCGTTTCCCAGAAAACTTGAAGACAACGGTGCTCATCATTTCGGCGAGGTATCATACCCGGGCATTGAACATGCCGCCGCCGGTAATGGTGACGGAGATTTCAAAGGAGCGGATGTTAGCGCTGGCAACGACCCTCGGCAGGAATATCTTGAAGATATATTCGTAGGCTATCGCTGGCATGACTCAAAGAATATTCCGGCACTCTTCCCGTTCGGCTATGGATTGAGCTATACCACTTTCAAATATGGTAAAGCCGTTCTCTCATCGAAAGAGATGGCTGCCAATGGTACAATAACTCTCACAATTCCAATAACCAACACAGGAAGTGTCGAGGGTAAAGAGACCGTACAGCTTTATATTCAGGATGAAAAATCATCTCTGCCGCGCCCTGTCAAGGAACTTAAAGGATTTAGAAAAATCACACTCGCACCCGGTGAAACGAAAGAAGTATCTTTCACAATAACGCCGGAAGAACTTAAGTTTTTCGATGATTCCAAACATGAATGGATTGCCGAACCCGGTAAGTTCAAGGCTATGGTCGGCTCCTCATCAACCGATATACGCTCCACTGTGCAGTTCTCATATAAATGATGATTAAATGCTGAGTTGGATGTACTGCAAATATTGTGGCATTACTTTGTAGGTTATCTTGATAAAGACCGTAACTATGAAACAATAATTTATACAGATGCGGAGGATGCACATTACGCAGATAATCCACACGCGAATAAAATTATGGGAACAAATTCAACTCAAAATACAAACTGAAACTTACTGCCGCATCCGGTGACGGGTATGCAATCAGCATAACAATGATAAATAGGTAACAGCTTATGTAAAAAAAGATTGTTTAGAAAGACAGGGTGTGTGATTTCTTGCGTCACTCACCCTGTCTTTACAAATTCACAAAGGACGCCTTAAATAAATAGGTTTATACTCTTGTATCGGCTCTGCGACCATTGATTCCTTTGAGCCGGTAGTTTGAGATAGATTATCTCTCCCTTCGACCTTGTGAGTTTCATCAAGCTTTACTTCCTCGCCGTCTTTTTCATCATGTTTGGGAGCGAGAGCGGCTGTTATCTTACGGTCGAGGGCTGCGAGGTCGGATTTGAACTGCTTCAGTTCTTCCTCTTTGCCCCATGACTTTGAGATGATGGCTTCGAGCTGGGGAACATCGGCCTTTAGTTTGGCGGTCCGTTCCTCATACTGGACGATGATGCCGGGTATCTTCTCCAGCGCGTTGACGAAGTTCATGCAGGCGGCATGGGTGTCGCTCATGGCGATGAAGCCGTTGTTGAACTTGTATTTGTAGTTACCTTCGACCACAAAGCGGTTCTGAACAGCCTCCTTGCCATCCACGAGGGTGCGCTCAGATATAATGGAAATCGGGAAGCCATAGACCTCGCCGATGCGCTTGTACTGACCATGTGTGTCGGTATGCTGCGCCAGTCCTTGCAGGTGGATACCCATGTTCTTCTCATCGGAGAGATTGCAGGTGTCGATGGTGAGGTTATTGAGTGGATTACCGTCCTTATCTCTCCTGACAACAGCCTCGTAGCGGGCGACATCAGCTTTCATCCTCTCGATTGCCGCCTCATTGTTGGCAATGTCATGGGTGATTGTCTGGTGCCGGAATCTGGAATCGGAGATGCCCTTGTTGTGCGCCTTGCGCTCGCTCTCCAGCGAGGCTATGCGCTTTTCGAGCTTCGCCTTTTCCAACAGGTCGGTGTTGCCGCTGAGAATAGCCATATACTCCGAGAAGTTCATGCCGTTCTTCTCGTCCATGGCACCCTCGTCGATGGTTCTCGCTCCGAGCGCGCCGGATTTAAGCTGGTCGATGAACGTAGCCTTGCAGTGAAGAAGATTGAACTTATAGGAATCCAATGACTTTTCCACTGCATAGATGATTACATCAACCTTATTATCAGCGTATAACTTGGCTATCTCGTTACCGGCTCGTATGCCTCTGCCGTCACGTTGAGTCAAATCGCTTGGGCGCCAGGGCGTATCTGCATGATGGATTGCAACACACCTTCTTTGAGCGTTGACTCCGGTACCCAACATTGAGGTGGAACCGAACAATACCCGCACATTGCCATCATTCATAGCATGAATAACAGCCTTACGGCTGCGCTCCGTCTTACATTCTTGTATAAACCGGATTTCATGCGCCGGGATACCATAGTCCTCAATCAGCTTACGCTTGACCTCTGAATAGAAATTCCATTCACCGGGTTTGTATGTGCCGAGGTCAGAAAATACGAACTGCGTGCCTTTCTGCGCATCGTATTTATTATAATACTGAGCAATCATCTTGGCACAGTGGCTCGCTTTGTTGTTCGGGTCGTCCTCGTATGAAGGGTCAATCATGCGCATATCCAGTGCCATCTTTCGGGCATAATCAGTAGCGATAAGCATCTTCGCCTTTTCCTCGGTCTCGCTTAACGGGGGCCGTCCGAGAATTGTGGCATCGCCACTTTCGGCGAACTTCATCAGCTTCCCAATGAACGCCTCCTGTGCCGGCGTCGGCGGAATGTTGTGCAGTATCTCGTTCTTCTGAGGTCGGTCAACGCCGACATCCTCTGCCGTGCGATAGTCAGTTATCTCATTGTAGAAAGCTGCCAATTCCGGCACCTTGATAAAGTACCTGAATCGCTCTTTCGCCACAATATTATTCGTGACATTGAACTCGAAGTCAGTGGTCTTTTTAGCGAAGATTGCCGCCCACGCATCGAAGCAGCGGATTTCCTGCCTTTCAAGCTCATTCGGGCGCAGATACTTGAACAATAGATACAGTTCGGTAAGCGAGTTACTGATTGTAGTACCACTGAGGAAAGTAGCTCCAAGGTCTTTACCAGTACGCTCCTGAATGGTGCGGATTGCATACAACAGGTTGAGTGCCCTCTGGCTACCTTCGCTGTTGCCCAGACCCGCCACACGGTCATGTCTGGTATTGAACATAAGGTTCTTGAACTGGTGCGATTCATCCACAAAGATATGGTCTATACCCATCTGCTTGAAATCCACGACACTATCCTTGTTCTGCTCCATCTGATACTGGATGGTGACTATCTTTGCGGTAAGGTTCTCCTTACGCTTTATGAGACCTTTGAGCATACCACGCGAAACATCATGCCCCTGCTGTTTCACCACTTCGAGATTTTCCTCAACAGTGTCAAGTTCCGCCTGAAGAATCTGCTGCTGCATCTCCGGCGACTGCGGAATCTTGCCGAACTGGTCGTGCGACATGATGACACAATCGTAGTCGTTATTCTTGATCTGATTGAAGAAATTGACGCGGTTGTCGGCCTTGAAACTCTTTTCATCGGCAAACAGGATGCGGGCATTGGGATAAGCCGACTGATAGGTCATGGCTATCTCGGCTACGTTGGCTTTAAGACCGATAATCATCGGTTTGTGTGCCTGGCCGAGTCGCTTCATTTCATGTGCTGCAATACACATTATCAGAGTCTTGCCACAACCCACTTCAAAATCACAGATACCGCCTCCGTTTTGTTTCAGCATCCATATACAGTCCTTTTGAGACTGATAAATGGAGCTGATGCCATAGCGGTCGCCGAGGATTTTCATGTTCAAATCCGGGAAGGTCTGATGGCTGCCGTCATATTGGGGACGCACGAAACAGTTGAACTTGTTGTTATACAAATCAACAAGCCTTTCTTTGAACTCCGGCGATTGAGCTTCCAGCCATTCCGAGAAACCATTGCGGATTTCATCAATCTTGGCATTGGCGAGTTGTATTTTCTCGTTATCAGGGACCTTTATGTCGTGACCATGTTCATCAGTACCAATTGATTTTTGAATATTAGGTATAGTATTATGTAGAGCATGTTTCAAAAGATTCATGCCATCGTATCTACGATATTGTCCTTTGACCATGTACTCATCAGTTATGCTAAATGTTTTTTTGTCCGCTTTCGCTGAATATTCATCAATCATAGACGAAAAACTGATTTGAACATCAGTATGGAACAGATATGACATATAGGCCGAGTAGATACCAGTAGGTATCCATCGTTCCCCGAAATTGAAATCAAGCTCATCGAACTCGATGCGACGGGGCCGCGCTTCCTCCAACGCTTTGAGGGAATCCTGCGACATGGCAATGAACGGCTCAATACCGTCATAGCCGGGGAAGCCTTTGATGCGTTCTTCCTCCCTGTCTATCCATGCCTTGACTGACTCGGCTTTCGCCACGACATTGCCGGCGATGAATCGGTCTTTTATCTCGTAATTGCTCACAAGCGGATTGTAGTAGATGTGTCCGGCAAGGTTCTCAACCATAGCGTCCTCATCCATATCCACAAGCGACGACATATATTCAAGATTGACCTCACCGTATTTGTTGAGCGATGCTGTCAGCGCCTCCAACGGAGTATCAACAGAAGTAACCTCGTCGAGAGAGAATGAAACGGGATGGTCGAAGATGTCAGCCTTGACAAACTGTCCGTTCTCGCCACGTTCCAATGCCAGTGCGTCACGACCGTTAGCGTCCATGAGAATGAACTTGACATTCTGTTTCTCATTGAGATTGCCGTATCGGGAGACAAATTCATCATAATACTGATTGAGATGTTCGCGCAGGTGTTCACTCGGCTCATGTGTCTCCGCCTCGTAGTTATAGAGCTGCTGATATGTCTCCGACATGGTGATATACAGCATGGCGCGCTTCTCCTGCTCAGGTTTGAGGTTGAGCGGTGTGAAGGTTGCACCATTCTTGCGGACTTCCGAGAGAAAACCGACCATTCCATCCTGAACGACCATGCTGCCGTTGTGGTGGAAGAACCGAATGTCCTCCGAGAAAGGACGGGGCGACATATCGCGCTCAATGGGAATAGCTGTAACTTTCGGCTGGCGGGCACGAGCACCGGGAATGAAATCACCCTCTGTCTTTTCGATATAAGTTTCTCCGGGGGAAATTCCGGCGGCTTGTGCCGCTTCCTGTGCCTCTTTTTCCAGACGCATCTCCTCCATCTGACGGTGGGCAATCGACATCATGGTCTCATAAAATCCGTTGATGGGTGGATTGTCATCCCAGTTCAGAGAGCCGTATAGCTCCAGCTCTTTTTCAGAGAGCGGACGGAACTTCTTGGCGGGAATGTCTTTGACAACAACGCTCGGTTTAGGTTTGGGAGCATCCTGTGCCTGTTTTGGCTGAGGCTTCGGTTTGCCGATAGGCTCCAGTTCTCCAAAGAGGTTGTATGCAAACAGACGAGGGTCGGGATTGTCTGAATAATCAGGACTGCCATCGGTTTCCATCTCTTTTGCAGATACTGACGCGGGAGAGGCTGCCGGAACTGATTCCTGCTTTGGTTCCACTTTGTTCTGCGCCTTTACCTGTGGAGTGACCATCTCGACAACCTTCATTCGCTGACTGTTGTCTTTGGATTCCTCGCAGAGAGCCACTTTTTTGCCGGCAGCGATAAGTTTCGGGAGATAGTTGTCAAGTGCATGTTGCGGGAATCCAGCAAGTTCAATCTTGTCGTATTTCCCGTTCAGCCTTCTGGTGAGAGTGATGTTCAGCACCTCGGAGGTCTCTATTGCATCATTGCCGAAAGTCTCGTAAAAGTCACCGATTCTGAAAAGCACCAACGCATCGGGATGTTCTCCCTTTATTTCCTTGAACTGAGCAATCAGAGGTGTATCTGTTACTTTCGATGTTTTAGGCGCCGGTTTAGAAGCCTGAGGTTTCTTCTCAGTAGTCTTTTTCAACTTTGGGTCTTCCAGCTGCTCGCAGATAGCCACACGTTTGCCAGCCCGCACAAGTTTGGGCAGATACATATCGAGGGCATGATGTGGAAAACCTGCCAACTCTATGCGGCTGTCAACACCGCTCTGGCGGCGTGTCAAGGTCAGACCCAATATTTCCGACGCTTCCACTGCATCCTTGCCGAATATTTCATAGAAATCGCCCACGCGAAACATAAGAATGGCATCGGGATGTTTCTTTTTCATCTCCTGATACTGTTTGAGCAAAGGCTCATTCTTCTGCTCAATCTTCTGGGCAAGCGTCTTCTGTTTAGGAGGTTCCGGCTTGACTTCGGGTTTTGGCGTCGGTGTCGGCTTGACAGGGTCCGGCGTAGGCGCCTTGATACCGTTGGAATTATATAGTTCCAGATTCAGTCGCATATGCAATGACTCATCGAGTGCCTTGCGCAAATCTCCGGCTATGCCGTCCACTCCGCCTTCATGCTTGTAGATGATAGCCGGTTTGCCGAATGGGTCAGTGCCTACTTTGGCATCAGTGCAAATCACATTCTGTGGGAACGCCTGAAAGAACTTATTGCCCGGTACTTTCGTACCTCGGTCAACTACCGACTGGATAAAGAACTCCTCATCAGCCGACAACGCTTTCTTTCCAGTGTGTTTCTGGAGAATAATTATGTCAGACCCGGCATCGGTTCCGGCATTATCAGAAAACGTATTGTTCGGCAGACGCAGAGCCGCCACAAGGTCGGCACGCTTCACAAGCTCCATCCTCACGAAAGGACTGGCTGCGTTCATCACACCCTGGGATGCAATGAACGCGACCAATCCACCTTCACGAACTTGGTCGAGTGCTTTGAGGAAGAAATAATTGTGGATTGTCTTTGTAGCCTGACGGTATGCAATCTCTTTACTTACAGCATACGCAGGGTCAGGGACAGCAAAATCACCGAAAGGCACATTCGAGGCGGCGACATCGAAATAACCGTTGAAGTCACGCTCTATCTTCTCGAAGCCCTCAATGCGGGTCAGAATTGACGGATGCAATGCCGAAAGGATTTTGCCGGTTAGCAAATCCTTCTCATACGCCAGCACCTCGGCACCGGGGTATCGGTCATTGCGCAGAAAGGAGTCAATGAAAGCACCCTGGCCGGCAGAAGGTTCCAGAAAACTTTTTATCTCGACTCCGGAATATTTCAACGAGTCGGAAATTGCATCCACGATGCGGTTGTCGGTATAGAACGCTGTCAGCACCGATGCTTTCAGCGAGTCCATATACCGGGCAAACTCCTTGTCGTCCTTTGAATAGTCGTGGATGAGGCGGCGCAGTTCAACAGTCGGGGCAAACAACTCAATGTCCGATTTGCTCCACTTGGCGGCATCTGCCAGTTCGTTGGCATCGTTGAGAATACACTTCAATCCGCCGAATCCGGCATACTTGCAAAGTATCTCGCGTTCTTCGGCATTTTGCGCAGTGCGGCCGGCTACACCGAGACGAAACACCATACGTATCGCCTCGATGTTGTCGCGCATTGTCCGTAGTCTGTTATAAGCCATATTCCTCGAAATACTCGGCAATGCGGCCGGATATTACCAGCTTGAAAATCACACCCTCGTTGGTGTTTAGAAATTCCCCGCTTAATTCAATGTCATTGAACTCTACCTGTAATTCCTGAAGAAACGTATCAGTCCAGAACTCAATGGAGCGCTCATCAAGGGAAATATGGTCTGAAAATTCGTCTGCAAGGATGCCGCTGACAAATTCATACGGCGAGATCTCAAAGCCATCCAGCAGACTGTGCATGGCTTTTTCGGAGGAGACAAACACTTCGTCCCCGGCAAGACGTGACTCCACATATACATTCGCCGCAGCTTCGGCGCGGGCGGCGATCAGGACTTCATCATCGGCTTCCGGGAAACGATGCTCCGTCAGATAACGGTGCAGGTACAGAGTATAATAGTCGAGGTCATAGCCCCGGCCATCATTCTTTTTTCTCATAAAATATCATGGATTTTAGAGCTTGTGAATCCTTTCACGCTGCAAAGAAAAGGATACGTGACTGTATCAAGCATATATCCGACAGGGTCGGGACTCGGTAGCCTCGCAATGCCTCAGATTCACTCAATATCCGGCTTTACCGTTTAATTGAGCCTTTTAACACGTGCTTCCGATATGTAATTCCGCTTATTTTCAGCAATATAGTCAAGCTCAGTACCCCAAAATCCAAGAACCTGTAATTGATTACCAAATACTTACGCATGAAAAACAGTCCATTTTGGGGTACTCTCCCGCCGGGGGACCGGGTACTCGGTAATTTTGCATCGTAATCGAAAACGAAACGCGAAATGAAGAAAACAGAAATAGACTACAACGACGTGGGAACTTTCCCGAAGTTCGCCAAGGCCGCGATAAGAATCATGCTTGAGATGCTCAGATGCATGATGAAAAAGAAGGAGCCTCCGGTGCTGTCGGTAAACGGCAGGATGATTTATCTCACGGAACACCTTATGAAACTATTGGGTTTCAGTGTCCGCAAAGTCCGACAGCTACGGGCCGACGATGAGATAGAATACATGATCAGCAAGGACGGTTCGGTCGTGTTCCACTACGAGGATCAGGTTCAGGAATACATAGACAGGACTTTTGTCAGTTCCCGCAGTCCGGAGGGCAGACTCCGCAAGAAGATGAGAAATGAAAGATTCAATAACCTCGGCGCCAAGTAAGGCGCCAATAATCCCCCCAATAAAAGTTTATGGAAAATATCCAGGAACAGGAAGTGCTGATAGCCCGTAACAACGAGACGGGACAGGTAGGCGCGGTTGCCGGTCAGAATCCTGACGGCACACCCCAGATGGCAGATGCGAAGACTGCCAGGTTGAGCGACCTCGTTAAGTTCAACAAGGGACAGAACCCCCTCGAAGCGTTCATCTCCAACTTCGTCCGTCAGGCAAAGAATCCGACGATGTTCAGTTTCTTCAGACTCCCCGCCGACCGCTATGATGCTATTGCTCCGGCGATGGCCGACCTGATTCAGGATCCGGTGGCAAACGGCGACATGCTGAAGCAGTACAAGGTCGATACCGAGTCTATGGCCAAGGGACAGGAACAATCGGCAAAAGAGGCTCCCGCACAGACTCAGTCCGAAGCAACCGGGAACAGCCGGAGTCAGGGAAAAGAGCCATCGACCGCAGTGACGCTGGCGCCGGTGGACGTCAGCAAGATCGACTGGGCATCCATCGAAAGACAGTGGGGCATCAGGCGCGATGACCTCGAAAATTCGGGTGCCCTGAACCAGATGTTGTTCAACCACAAGTCACCTCAGCTTTTCACCGTGACGCCTCAGTTCGGTGACGAGAAGTTTTCCATCGATGCCCGTCTCTCCTTTAAGAAGAATCCGGACGGAACATTCGGTCTTGTGCCTCACTTCATCAAGAACGAGCCTCGACTCAATGTGCCGTTCCAGGGATACGAGTTCACAAAAGAGGACAAGGAGCAGCTTCTCAAAACCGGGAATCTCGGTAAAGTAGTCGAGCTTGCCAACCCAAAGACCGGGGAAATGAAAAAGAGCCTTGTCAGCATCGACCGTCTGACAAACGACATCGTGGCCATGCCGGTGGACAAGATATACATCAAAAACAAAATCGGCAAGACCGAGCTCTCGATGAAGGAAATCGGCATCCTCAAAGACGGCGGCATCCTCAAAGGCAAGGAGATCGAGCTGAACAACGGCCGCAAGTTCACCAGTGACCTGCAATACAACGCCGACAAGCGTGATGTGGAGTTTGTCCGCACCCAGTCGCTCAAACAGGAGCAGTCCGGCGAAAAGCTGCAACAGCAGCGCAATTCGTGGGTCGATGCCGACGGCAATCCCAAGCGTATCACCAAGTGGAAGGACACACATTTCACGGAGCAGCAGATTGCCGACTACCAGGCCGGCAAGAAAATTGAGATTGCCAACGTCACGGACAAGCAGGGCCAGCCATGCACGGTATTCCTCCAGTTCAATAAGGAGAAACAGCGTCCGGTAACGGAATACCACTATGCCGACAACAAGAAGGTTGTCGGTGTGGCCGAGGATAGCAGGACACAGTATGCCGTGAACAATCAGGGCAAGACCAACGAGGCTACGAAAAACATCACCGACCCGCTCCAGAAGGGTCAGACGGCACCCAAGAACGAGCATCAGCAGGCTCAGCAGCGCAAGCCAAAGGGACCGAAAGTATAATCCGACTCTGACATAATTCCTGCCATTACGGGACTGTTCCCGATGGCTGTCCTCTTCACTGACATGGGGAGGCAGGCCCTCCCCATGTCTTCCCGAAACTCTCTCCAATAACTAAATCAGGTAATAATCAATAAAATAAATAAAACTATGAATCTTATAATCGCACACTCCGCCCAGATCGCCTTCGCCATCTCCCGCGCCCTCAACTGCACCGACCGCACCGACTGCGGCGCATACACCAACGACACCGGCACCATCGTCATAACATCGGTGGATCCCAATCTCGTGGGTCCGGCCCCATACGGCTTCTACGCCAACGGCAGCGGCTTCATCAAGACGCTCCCGTTCATCCCGGAAACGTATTTGTGCGGTATCCGTGCGGAGAACAGGGACGGAAAGTTCAAGGTCAGCGAGGAGGACATGGGTGTTCTCCGTAATCTCCGCAGTCTGATGATGGATGCAGCCGAGGTAATCTTCGCCTCAAACGAGGGCTGTATGGCACAGGCTATGTTCACCATCCTCTGCCAGAACATGAAGACCGGCCGGGGTACCAGTCGCATGTGGCTGACCACACTCAGCAACCGGGCAATATCATACGCCTACCGCAACCGTGAACACGGGCGCAACCTCACCCGAATCGCCCGCGCCGGTCTGGTGCATCTCGGCATGGACTTCCTGTTCGGTACCAATGTGGAGCAGGCTTTCGCACAGATGTACGGCAGACAGTCGTTCCCGATGGAGCGCATGGACATCGCCGCGCTGTGGTTGCTCTGCAACAGCTATGACAACATCGGCAAGAAGCGTCCAAAGAAGACCGGCTACACCGTCAGCGTCACCGGAAAATGGAACGACAGCGATGTCCAGATGTCCCCGGTGGAAGTATGGAGCAAGGAACTTCAGGCAAAGCTTGTGTATGCAGACCTGAGAAATATGGGCGGCAAGACCGTCAGCGCCGAAGTGGTCGAGGTCAATCCGAAAGTCGAATGGAGATTCGATCTCCTTGATATGGCCTCGCTTCAGGAGTCTGCGCTCGACGAACTGGGTTTTCTACCCCGCCGAACAATGGCAGTCGCCGACGCCCTCTTCGAGAAAGGACTTATCTCGTCGCCCAGAACTTCGGTATCCGGTCTTCCTGCCCACATGAAGCGTCACATCGAGCGACGATTCCCGGAGACAAAGGGCTATCAGTTCAGCCCGGAGGAACAGATTCCGTACTGCCACGGCATCCTGACCACGGAACGCACACCCCTGTTCCTCAGCGAAGACGAGCAGCGTATTTACGACCTTATAAAGTCCCGTATGGAACTGGCGTTTGACTCCACGAAATGCACGGAGGTCGGTATCACGGCCAACATCGGCGGTATCGAGTTCTACGGCACGACCGAACTTCCCGCAGATGCGGAATGTGTGACGGGGAGCATCGAGTTTGAGATATCGGGAACCAGCGTCTATTCGTTCTCTGACTATCAGCCGGAGAAACTGACGGCCTCCGACTTCCTGCACGACCTCAACGGACTGGTCAATGCCGGCGGTGACACCCCGTTGCTCCTTCCGGTTAGCGGCCACCGTGACTGTGGCGCCACACTCCAGCGTCTCATCGACAACGAATTCGTGAGATACCTGCTTGGAGATATAGAACCCACTGAGAAGGCTCGTGTGCTCATGTCGCACACCGGGCACCTCGAACTCGCCGACATCGGCACGTTCATCAGTCAGATTGACGAGACGGACGCCCTCGCGGAGAACCGCAAGCCGACCAAACCGGTGATGAAGGCTTACGAGGAATGGATACATCCCCTCATTCTCTCGCTCCTGACCAATAAGAACTATTTCTCCAACAAGGTCTCGGCCTATAGCTGCCCCAAATGCGGCAACCACGGACTGACCGTGTTCCCCGCCACCGTCGCCTGCGAGTGCTGCGGATTCTCGATACCGCGCCATTACCGTGGCCATGACCTGACGGAGAAGGACATAGAGCAACTGGTGCTCTATAAGTACACGTCGCCAATCTATGACTTCATCGACCGCAGGGGGCGCAAGTTCAGCGAGTCGCTCGTAATCGACAGTCGTTTCGGCGTGACATTCGCCGCAAAAGCAGCCAAAATCTATTCATAAGCGCCATCGCCTATGCAGACAGTCGAAATAGACAGGGAGGTGTTCGAGGACATGATAAAATCCATGCGTTTCCTGCACTCTATGGTCAGCCGGATGTGGAAACAGCTTCATGCGCCGGTAGGCTCAGGCAAATGGCTCACTCCATACGCCGCCGCAAATGCGTTGCGTATAACTACCCGGCAGCTCCAGACGTTGAAATCAAGCGGCAAGATAGGTTTCTTTCAGGAGCCCGGCGGCAACTGCCTCTACAGCGAGGACGAACTTGGGCGCTATCTTGAAGACAACCGGGTGGAGGCCGACGGCAGCCTATGACGGATGAGATAATCACCAGACGACATCCCTCCGTACTGGATTTCTATTCGCAGGCAAGGGAGATGTCTGAAATGTTTGAGGCCATAGCCGGAAATATCCGACCTCCGTTAGCGGGACGGTTTTTCATCGAAGATAAGGAATTGGCACGAAGGCTGTCACTGCACCGCCGGACACTCCAGAATTTCCGCAACGACAATATCATTCCCTATTATAAAATAGGTGGCAAGACCATCTACGATGAGGCGGAAATCAAGGAATGGCTCAGTTCCAACTTCCACGCTAAATATTGATGTGAACATATATGCAACCTGAAAAGGGCGACAAACGAGCTTTCAAACTCGCTTGTCGCCCTTTTCTTCTTTTCATGACTTATCTGTTGGTCTTATCGTTGCAATTACTGCTGGACGGGATTCTTTCTCGGACGTCCACGTTTCTTCGGAGGCTCACGCACAAAATCCGTCGGTTTTTCTTTCAACGGAGTGACCGTTGACTCCAGTTGGTCGAACTTGGAGCGCATCTTCTGCATATCTTCCGAGACAGCTTCATCGAGCATCTTGGCGTAGATCTGTGTGGTCTGGATATCGGAATGCCCGAGCATCTTTGATATAGACTCGATGGGGACATGGTTACGGAGAGATATTGTTGCGAAGGTATGGCGCGCGATATGCGTGGTAAGGTGTTTTTTCACCTTAGCCAGCGTCGCTATTTCCAGCAGATAGGCGTTCATTCGCTGATTGGAGATTACCGGGAGCATTATCCCTTTTGAAACCACCATAGGGTGATCCTTATATTTCTCCAGAATCTTAGCCGGGATTCCGAGCAGTGGGATGGAACTGATCTCCCCGGTCTTCTGACGCGGTTTCTTTATCCAGCGCTCACCGTTTGCATCCTCGACTATCTGTGCTTTTGAGAGCGTTGATACATCTACGAAGGCCAGACCGGTGAAGCAACAGAATACAAAGGTATCGCGCACTTTCTCCAGGCTGGGGAGATCGCTCAGATTCAGAGCCATGATACGTTTCAGTTCATCCTCGTTGAGAGCCTCGCGCTTGGCCTGAGTGCGACTGTATCGCTTGTTTATGAACGGGTCCTCGTCCATCCACTTGTTTGCGATGGCGATGCGGGTCACCTTTTTGAGGTAACGGATGTACTTTACCGCAGCATTGTTGCCGTTCTCCTTGGTGACACGGAGGAAATGCTCGAAGTCATCTATCATTCCGCTCGTGAGCTTCTTGATAGGGATGTCCGGCATCCCTTCTCGCTTGCTGAGGAATTCGGACAGATATTTGCCACAGCGTTCCCAACGCAAGAAAGTACACTCGCAGATGTCGCCCATCTCAAGTTTCTCCTTGTATTGGGCAACTACACCATTGAATGTCTCGACCAGCATCCTCGGACCGGCAATATTGCCGAGGAAATGATTTTTGAGAATGATAGGATTGATGACCTCTTCGTCCTTGATGAGTTGCGCGTGAATCTCGCTGATGCGGACGCGGATTGAATCCAGATACTTGTTCAGTTCAATGTCTCGCTTGGTACGGCCTTTGGTCATGCCTTTGCCTGCAATCCAGTTTTCCGGATTGACACTTCTGTTGATGTTGAACTCCGCACGCTGTCCTGAGACAGTTATTCGCGCGTAGATTGGCGCCTCACCCGTCCGGATGGAGCGGGCTGACCTTGTCATGAAAGTCAGCGTGTAATAATTTGGCTGAATCATAAGAGTCAATTTTAATTTTGACACAAAGTTAATAATCTCGTGTCATGCTCTTATGGCGCAGAAAATTGAAAATCAATGAAATATCACCTATGCGGGTGTAAAAATCGGGAACAATGGCTAAAAAATCCTGCAAATCTACTCCTGAATGAGTTTTTCTCATTACTGGACTCTGCTCATTATCTACATTTATTAACCTTTGAACTCCAATGCCTTTTGTAGCTTTAGAGTGGGGCCGTGATTTTTATGTAGAAAAATGATGAAATCGAGCCTCAAAGCAGAGCTGGCGTTTTGCTATCGCCGGAATGTCAGTAAGTTACAGCGTTTCCGGTGAACAAAATCGCCTCTGTTATGTCTGTTCCCGAATTCTACACCTGAGATTGCTATATTTTGCCGATTTTTGATGAAAACGGACAAAATAAAAATCGCTGAAATGTCTGAATTTCAGCGATTTTCTTAATTTAGTAATTTATACTCGTGGTCCCACTTGGGCTTGAACCAAGGACTCCCTGATTATGAGTAGGTGGACGGCGTGATTTTGAACGAAACCGCATGAAACTTCGTTAATAAGATACAATTTGATTATCAGATATTTGCAAGCATCAGAAGAAGTTTGTAATTTTGTGTGAGACCTCTTGAAACTTGCGGGTTGTGTTCAAAATGTGTTCAAATCCCATTTGCTGAACACGCTCCCTGATTGTTTTTTAGGGTCCGGCACATCTGATAAAAACTTGAACACAACTTTGAACACAGCATATGAACAAGGCTCTTTTTAGCGATGAATCCAGACGGTTCGCTGGAGCGACGATATATATTATTCTCGCCCCGGACAACAGATATAAATTCGACACAGGCAAATCTGTGCCGTTGACAGTCTGCGTCACTCATCAGCGGTTACGGCGATATTTCCCCACCGGGGCAAAGGTATCGTCAATGAAAGAATACGAGGCGTTGTTCTCAAAATCAAATGCCGCCATTGAAACCCGAAAGGAGCTTCGCAAGGTATTTGACCAGATATGCGCCAAAACAGACGAACTTATTTTGCTCAATCGGTTCTCGGTTACCGACCTCAAAAGCCATGTTGAAAAGTCAGAGGGGAAAGTGACAGAAAAAACGATGAGAGCTGATGATTCTTTTTCTTATTGGGCTACACTTGGCGCATCGAAAGAAAAAGTAAAGACCCGCGCGATGTATTCTTCTGCGCTTGACTGGTTCAAGCTATTCCGAAAGGATAAGCCTATTTCACTCGGTGCTGTCGATACCGCCATAATCACACGCTTCGCCAAATGGCTTGATGAACAGAAAGCACGCAACGGCACAGATCAACCGCTTTCTTTGGACACACGAATGGTAATTCTCCGTGCCACCCGTGCTGTATTCAATAAGGCTTATAAAGATGGACACACCACGATGGTACCCAATTTCAAGGGTCTTATCCATGCCGGCAATCGTCGCCGCCTGAACGCCTTGACTGTGGAAGAAGTGTTGAAGTTGTGGGACTACTGGCTTGAAGCTCCCGATAAACAGTCAAAATATGCCCGTGCCGTAGGTCGCTGGTTGCTCCTTTACTGTCTCAACGGGATGAATACCATAGATATGGCTAAACTTGTCTGGACAGAGAAAGCGGCAGTATCGCAGAAATTCCCGCAATTTGTTTTCATCCGCTCCAAGATTGACAGGGCAAACAAACCTGTCGGCAAGCAGCTTGATGAAACATCAGTACCGATTATTCCGCAGTTACGGCAGTTGCTTGACGTGTATGCCTCGCCATATAACCCCGGCGAACTTGTTTTCCCTGACATCTTTCTCAATGCTGTTACAGATGAACAGAAAGCAATCCGCGTTCACGACTTTAATCGCCGGATTTCAAAGAACATCAAAGAGGTATGTGAGTCGCTTGGCATCCAATGTGTCACGCCTCAGTATGCCCGCAATTCTTTCATTTCAGCTTTGGCACATCACGGCGTTATGACCGCCTACATCGACTATGCCGTAGGACACGCCACATCGGAAGTGTCAGCACTACTCGCCGGCTACATATCCAATGTAACACCAGCTATGATGCAGGCTTTCAATGAAAAAATATTTATCGTTCCACCGATTCAGTGATTTTTTATGCCGAAAAATCGCTTATAATCCTCCAAAACTATGTTATTTGACCCACTTTTGGTGGATTATAACGAGGTTTGGCTGAACAAGGTACTTGTTTATCGTAATACACAAGCCTTGAATATGCCCAATTATCGTAGTTTGCGGGGTGAAATTTTGTCGGTTTATCGAAGTTTTATTATCTTTGCACCATAAATACAAGACATTAATGGAGACTTCTATACTACTTGAAATATTACGTGACCAACGAGAGGAGCTTGATACTCTTCGTTCCCAACGCTTTTGCAAACGGAAGGAAGAAGATATGGTTAAGCTTGAGAGCAAAAAGGCTCAAGTGGTAATAGGTGTACGCCGCAGTGGAAAATCGACATTGTGTTTCAACGTATTGGACAAAGCTCAGGTTAAATTTGCTTATGTGAATTTTGACGATGAGCGTTTAGTCCGTTTGACAGCCGATGATCTGAACGATGTATTAAAGTGCCTTTACCAAATTTATGGTGATTTCACTCACTTATTTCTTGACGAGGCGCAGAATATAGAAGGATGGCATCTTTTCGTCAATAGATTGCTCAGGCACGGAATGAAAGTGTTTATAACCGGTAGCAATGCAAAACTACTCAGTAGCGAGCTTTCTACATATCTCACCGGACGCTATAATGAAATCGAATTGTATCCTTTCTCGTTCCGTGAATTTTGCGAAATGGAGGAAGTGGAAACAACGAATCTTTCTACAAAAACAGACGCTTTACTCCGTAGAGCATTTGACAAGTACATGGAGACAGGCGGTTTTCCGGAGATAATCAGTGGTGAGGAAACTGCCGAGGAATATATTGACACATTGGTTTCAAATATTCTGGAAAGAGACATCGTGCAACGTTTTAAAGTAAGATACAAAGATGCCTTTAAGTCACTGTCGAATCATCTTTTGAATAATGCCCCATGCGAAATTGTCTATACGGCTTTGCAGAAGACTTTTAATTTCAAAAATGACAAAACCGTTGAGAATTATGTCGGATACCTATATCAGGCTTATCTCCTGAAACAGCTACGCAAATATTCCACTAAAAGTAGCGAGAGGATTCGTAACGCTAAATGCTACCCCATAGACGTATCTCTTATGAACGCCAGAAAGGACGCCTTTGCAAAAGATAATTTTGGATGGAGGCTTGAGTCTTTGGTTTATCTGGAGTTATGCAGGAAATATGGAACCGGTTACGATGTCTATTACCACAAAACAGACTCTTATGAAGTGGATTTCGTAGTTTGTCATCGGGCAACGGTTGTTGAACTTGTGCAGGTCTCCTATGACATATCCTCTGCAAAAACTCTTAATCGGGAAACTTCTGCTTTAGCGAAAGCCGGAACATCTCTCAAATGTGACAAATTAACTCTGGTGAGCGCCTTTGAGGAGCGTATGTTGGATGTTAATGGACAAGTCATTAACGTCTGTGCTGCTTATAAATGGCTTCTGATATAACCTCATTATCGTGGCTTCTCATTCAAATTCCCCTTCAATTGCATATAATATATGGTGGTGAACACTTGGCAACTGGCGGTTGTTTGATACGTTGAGTGCCGTTATGCCATAAAGTTTAAGTAAAACAGCATGGTTTATCGGTTCTCGTTATTCATCAACCCATCAAACCCCACTGTGCCTATGCCAAATCCGACCCTTAAAGACATCGTGCCGCTGCTTGATGTGCTGAATCGGGATATAAAGTTTTCGCGCGTAATAAAGCACGACCTATACGGCCGGGCTTCAATGTTTAAGACGCTTAACGAACTTAATGCTATGGATATTGAGTCCATGGTTATAGAGACTCTCAATCTTGGTCTTGCCGGAAATACCATAGCAAATACCCTGCGAAATCTCTTGGCTGAAATAGCTGCCCGGATTAATGATCTACGTTTCGTAAATCCTCAGATAGACAGAAAGGAAAAGAGTCCGGAAGATGCTTTTGACCGCTTTCAGCGAGAAATGATGGCCAGCCCAATTCAACATCTGCAATGCTCGTTTGATCTATACAATATGGCATGTGGTCGTTTGATTGCGGCAAATGAAGAAAACGATAAAGCGGAAAAAGCCAATACAGACAAATATTTCGTCAAGACCTTGCCCGTTGGATTGATTCAGCGTGTAGATAAACACAGAAAGGATTATATCAAGTCTAAACGGATATTGATGAAATGGATTCAGCGTAGTATCGAGTTTGAGGAAAATCTCGAAGATATGTGTACGCCACAACTCAGGCGGGCGGAACTGACTTGTGCTAAAATATCGAAGGTAATTTCAAGATATTTTCCACCATGCGAAATAATAATTATAGTACTCCCGAATTTCAGACCGGCGGAGCGCGGTTTTAAGTCAAGGATAAGC
>OGQT01000133.1_pt1 | contig 69281 bp, 46 predicted proteins | sample 1553261 | NCBI WGS metagenome assembly OGQT01 (sample SAMEA2579992, study PRJEB22360) | human gut metagenome | biome: human gut; feature: human-associated habitat; material: faeces | place: Denmark | collected 2008/2010
TCTTTCCATTAAAAAGCAGCACCCAGCCCTCTTTCTTTTCCTTGGCTGTAAGCTGATTCTCCTGTGCTACGACACTTCCTGTACACAAGAACAGAAGCGCAGCTAAAAATACAAACATTGTTTTCATTTCCAATTCTATTATATGTAACATGAAATATAATAATCCCTATTATTTAGAAGGCCTTTCCTGATCAATCGGTAAAGGGATAATATTCTTTTCTGTTCCCGGATAACCGATATTTTGGTTGATGATACCTCCCGTATTTGCGGTAATTGCCACTTCAGGAATCGGCCATAATACATGATGAACACTAATACGATATTGCCCACAAGCTACGACTACTCCATCACGGAAAAAATTATTGTGCTTTATCATCCAATCATACCAGAAATTATAACCTTCTTCCTTTACGTTCGATCCGGTTCCTCCAGGTCCTGAAAAATTCGTCAGGCTATATACCCGTCCTCCGAATACTTCGCAAGGTTTACCGGTACGAGCGTAGGTATAAGAAATACGGACTAATTCTGAATGACGATTTTCCTCATAATAAAGTTCACGTGCACGCTCTGCCAATATTTCTCCGATATTAATATCAGAAGCAACTAACGGATCCGCTCCCGCACGTTTCCTCACCACATTCAACATATCTGCAGCCTCCTGGTTTTGACCTTTCCAATAGTAACATTCACCCATCAAAAGATATACTTCCGCAGAACGATAGATATACCAAGGCGTTTCTCCGCCTTTACGGTCTTGTGTAACTGTAGGATCCGGAACAAATGTCTTATAATGAGGCCACATAAACCAACAACGGACAGAGTCTGACGCATTCATATTAGCAGGACGGGCCAAGTGCTTTCCATACCACTCCGATTTGTTTTTCAAACTGGGTTCGTTATAGAACAAGTCTTCCATTCGTCTCCAACTGTCCCGGTTATTAGGGCTGCGCAAATCATTTTTTTCTTTATCCGTCCAAATCTCGTATTGGGAATAATTCGTAAGGCGAGTATTGGCAATACCACGCCCAACATTATAATCATTATCTATTTCCGTTCCTTTATCTTCCTTTGCCGGAACAATTGCAGTACCTGTTTTACCATCAGGAGTCACATTTACAGAACCTTTTGCCCAATAAGGCAAAGCATTACGCATAATTTGCATTCTTGTACTTCCCTCAATTTGTGGATAAGAAACAACATACATCAAACCTTCTGTATTCGTCATATCCAATTTTGCTTCTATACTATGCAAATCATGCATTAAATTAGTATTTGGTTTATTTTTATTACTTGTAAAACGTTGAGTCATTAAAGGATGATTTGCCACAATTTCTCTTCCGACTTCAATTGCACGATCAAAATCGGACAAACACATACAAACTTTCATCAATAAAACTCCACAAGCAGCCTTTGAAGTTCTTCCTCTATCGACTTTTTCCGGAACCCACTGGTAAGCAAATTCCAAATCCTTTTTCAATTGTTCCAATATACTCCAACGATCATGTGTATAAAAATCTAATTTAGGAGTAGCAAATTCTTTATCTAAAAAAGGCACGTCACCAAATTGATGGGTCAACTTATAATATCGATAAGCACGCTGGAAATAGGCTGTTCCTAACACTTGATTACGTTCTTCCTCGCTTTTAAAAGTAGCATTGTCTATACGAGACAGTACAGTATTACCAAATCTAACTCCTCTATACCCTTCATTCCAATACCACTGAATCTGATTCCGTTCATCACCACTCACATAAATAGTAGTCGGAAGCAAAAAATTATCAAAATCAATCAATGATCCATTGTGATCAGTTTTTCCATAGACAGCAATATCTGAAGAATTCAATTCCGACAAAATAGGGGATAGATTTCCAAAAAACTCATGCCGCATATTACGCTCTGCCGCAACAATAGCAGCATACAATCCGTCCGCATCGACATAAGTGTTTTCGGGTGTATAAAATGAAAGAGGCTTAGGCTCCAACCAACTCTCACTACAACTGCTCATTAACAATGGACAAAAAGCCAATGCCAATATATATTTCTTAATTTGTTTATTACAATTCATATTCTATTTTCATTAATTGTTATTAAAGAGAGAAATTCACATTAAGACTATAAGATTTCATCGTATAATCTCCACCTTCAACATCTCCAAAACTCCAGCTTGAGATAACAAACGGATTACGTATATTCAAAGATAAACGCATATTCTGAACTTTAAATTTATTCAAAAATGATTTTGGAACATTATAAGACAATGAGATGTTTTCCATACGAATAAATGTCTTCTTCACATAATGGTTAGCAAAATTATGAGAACCGATACGTCCATATTCATTCGTCGGATTATCAGCTGTCCACCGCGGAATATCGAAAGCGCTATAACGATCGTACATCGTTCCTGAATTGGAAGCTTTATTGAATGTGCTATAATGACCGACATGAGAATACATCATAAAAGAAAGTGAAACATCCTTATAGGTGAACTCATTTCTCCAAGACCAATAAAAACGAGGAGTTTTATAACCTTGGAATACTTTATCATTGCTATCCAATACTCCGTCATTATTTTGATCTATATAACGGAAATCACCAGGCCTGCAACTATATTTAGCTGCTTCTTCTTCCTCACCCAATTGCCATACGCCATCACCTTCATAATCCCAGATCTGGTCAGGGTCATGGCCTATAAACCATCCATTTTCCAAATCATCGGCCTCTTTTTGACCGATTACATTTCCTTTTTCATCCAACACGTCCACCATATCACCATACAATGATTTCAATTTTCGACGATTAAAAGAAAATGTACCGGAGGAAGTCCATAAGAAATCTTTGGTTTTAAGGATGTCTCCATTCAAAGACAATTCAAAACCCTTATTCGTCAACCTACCCAGATTTGCCTTAACCTCATAAAATCCGATAATCGAAGGCAATGTACGATTGACCAACAGGTCTGTTGTTGTATTAAAATAGCTTTCCATCGAACCTCGCAAACGGTCATTGAACAGTGCGAAATCCAGACCGGCATTGTAAGAAGCCGTACGTTCCCACCGCAGGCTGGCATTCTCCATGTCATTCACATAGATTTGAGAAGTGACAAACACATTTCCATTTTGATCGATGTAAGGATGGAGACCCGACTTTAAACGAGCAAGAGCATCATAACGACCTATGTCACGATTCCCATTTTCTCCCCACGAAAAACGTAACTTTCCATAGTTCAACCAACTACCCATCGATTCCATAAACTTCTCTGATGTAAAGATCCATCCTAACGCAACAGCCGGGAAAGTCGCGCGGGGATTGGCTTGCCCAAAAGCAGAGTAGCCATCACGACGAACCGATGCAGTCAACATATATTTATCCTTATACGAATAAAACAAGCGTCCCATCAAAGCGTCTCCTGTCTCATAAGTATCATTACTTGATATGATCGGAAAAGTTCCAGCCCCTATGTTATGATACCCTAAAATATCGTTGGGTGAAAATTGCGTGTTCTTAGCTGTCGTATTCCAAAATTGTCCTTTTTCCGCGTTGGCCAAGAATGTGGCTTCTACATTATGATCCCCAAATCGTTTTTTCCAGCGGACAATATTATCGACCAGCCAGTTAAATGTTTTTTCTGTTGTTCTTTCAGAATTTCCACCTTTTCCTTTCCATTCCGGATGTTGAGATGATTCATGATTATAATACTCATACCATTTGTAAGTAGGTGTAAAATTCATCTGATACTCTATCCCAAATGGCAATTTCAGAATCGCATAAATATTTGCATTTAAAGTATGTGTCATTTTCTTACGATCCCTATACAAATTATCAAAAAACGGATTTTTTGTATTATTATCACCAGAAGGATATAACCGGTAAGGGCTATCCAGATCATCTATTTCATTGGTCGTAAAAGGAGAATTATGTTCTCGTTGTCCAACGTCTGCTACTAATGCTTTTTCATCTTTTGTCGAAAAAGAAGAAACCAATCCAACCGATAAAAAATCAGTTACTTTAGACTCCATATTCAAACGAGTACGGAATGTTTTATATCGATCACCGGCCTTTATTCCTTCACGATCCACATGTCCTAATGACCAATAGTAAGAAAAATTATCTGTCCGGTTCGATATGCTTGCTGTATAATCTTGTTGAAAACCTGTTGGGAAAAGCATTTCATCCCAATCAGTTTCTACCCCATTCAAATAATTGTCTATTTCTATATTTTTAAAATTCAGACGAGACAGCCAAGTCCGAATCAACTGTTCTTCTCCCGGCAAGGTGGCTACCGGTTTAGATTGGTCATAATTATACCAAGCCAAAGGATCTACTCCCATATTATTTAACGTACGAGGATCGGCATACATCCCAGGTTTAGCTGCCATTTCTGCTTGCGTCAACAAACTTTCAGAATATTCTTGACGAAATTTAACAAAGCCTTCCCCATCTACGACTTTCGGCAATAGAGAAGGACGGACAAAACCAAGATTTGCGTTGAAATTCACAACCGGCTTACCAACCTTCCCTTTTTTAGTAGTAATAGCAATTACCCCATTAGCCGCTTTTGCACCATAAACAGCTACAGAGCTGGCATCTTTCAATATATCAATAGATTGGATATCCATAGGATTAATATCAGAAAGGCTACCATTAAAAATCACACCATCCAACACGTATAATGGGCTGGAACCAGCAGACAGTGTATTTTTACCACGTATTTGTATATCAGACGTGCCTGCCGCATCTGTTGACATTTTAATGGCAAGACCAGCCGCATTTGCCCGTAACAAATCTTGGACGGAACGAGGACTTTCTTTTTCTAAAGATTCTGTTTTAACAGATGAGATTGCTCCTGTCAAATCTCTTTTTTTGGCGGTTCCATAACCAATCACGACCACTTCATCCAAGACTTCGGTATCCTCGTTCAACTTGACATTAATATTCGTTTGGGAACCAACCACGACCTCACGTGGTTTATATCCAATATAGCTGACAAGCAACGTACTTTTGCTGGATACATCCAATGAAAAATTCCCATCAATATCCGTTATCGTCCCATTCGTCGTCCCCCTCTCCACAACATTCGCACCGATGATCGGTTCGCCTTTTTCATCTTTGACAACGCCTGTGACTTTTTTTGTTTCGGAAGATGCCGGGGCTTTTCTGGAAATGATTACATGGCCGTTACTGAATGTGATGGAACAGTTCGTGCCTTCCAGTAATTGTTCCAGGACGTTCTTGACGTTGTTGCCGGCCGGCACTTTCTTGATCACGCGTGAATCGTTGACATCTTGTGTGTTGTAGTCTACGAAAAGTTTCGTTTGTTGTTCGATTTGCTTGAAAGCAGCCTTTAAGGTTAAATTACTTCCAGACAAACGAACCTGTTGATTTTGAGCAAATACGAACGAGCTACCAAGAGACAGAGCTCCAATTATGCATAAACGGGAAAGCGTTTTTCCCGCTTTTATAGGTATTAGATTAGTTAATTTCATATATTTGTATGTTTGAAAATTGAATATTAATTATTTCCAACGTTTTACGTTGAGTCCAAAAAAGTCACAATTCGGTTTCAAACGCCGGAAAGAGGGATTTTCGCACTTTCGTTCTTTCCGGTTTTCTTTTGTTCATCCTGTTCCTCTCCTCTATTTTTAATTTATAAATACAACATTTCCCTTTATCTTAAAATGAATGCCGATCAACTGCTGCAAAACAGTCAGCACATCCTCCAGTGTTTCATGCGGGGCGAACTTGACATTGTAATATTCGTCCGCATATTTCTGGGAATTATAATGAATCGTCACGTTAAACTTCCGTTCCAACGAAGCCATCAGATGACTGAAAGAGACATTCTCGTAAATCAGGTAACCGCTACGCTCCATCTTATAGAGCAAAGCATCGACTGACTGGACCGTTACCGTATGCGCCGCATGCGAATAAACCAAGCGTTCATTCGGCTTCAGGATAGCCGGCTGGTGGTCGCCTGTCTTTACATCCACTTTGACACTTCCCTCTTCCAAAATCGTACTCGTACAGGAATCACCCGGATAAGAAGCAACCGTAAATACCGTACCTAAAGCCTGGATATCCAAATAAGTCGTCTTCACGATAAAAGGCTTTTCCCTGTTTTTCCGAACTGTGAACGAAGCTTCACCTGTCAGGTAAACCGTACGGGTTTCCGTATCCGTAAAGTCTTTCGGATAAACGAGCAACGAACCGGCATCGACCCATACCTGTGAACCATCCGGCAAAATAACCTGCCGACTCTCACCATAAGGAACGAATAATTCCGCCATCTCTACATGCCGGGTAGGTTTCAAGCGATCCGTAACGAAGAAGGTCGCCGCTCCCGTCAATAGCATCAATGCAATTACCGCCGCATATTTGATCCATCCACGATACATCGAGACGGTATTCCGACGGACCGGTTCAACCTGTAAATGTCTTTGCAGGGCATCCCAGTCTTCGCGAGTCTCGACAGTCGCTTCTGCCGGCGAATGTTCCCAAACGGCCTGCAACATATCGGTTTTCTCAGAAGTTCCATCTTCCGCCCGCAGCCAACGTCCGAACAGGACACGCCCCGAACGGGAAAAATGCTTTCCGAAATAAAGTTGTATGATTCGTTTTATATTGTTGTCGTTTTCCATAAAATCCCGTGCTTTATAATGGAGTCGGCTTACTATGGAAATACACACAACCGAATATGCACTTTTTTTCAACTTTTCTTCATTATGTTTTTCCGGTTTTGTGCAAGTGTAATCTGTTTTCGACATTGTCGTGTATATTTTCGACAATGTCGAATATATTTTTGACAACGTCGAATATATACACGACAATGTCGAAAACAGATTACACTTGCATCCAACCGGCAAAAGACAAGCATGCGAATGACGGTTCAAGCGTGCAAAAGGAAGAAAAGATAAAGGACTTTACGAAGAATGGCAAGGGCGGCGGTCAGGTGGTTTTCCACCGTTCGTTTACTGATATCGAGGCGCATGGCGATTTCGTCATTGGACAAGCCTTCCTCACGGCTCATCCGGTAGATTTTGCTTCGCTGGGGAGACATTTGATCGACCGTACGGTTGATGATCGATTGCAGCTCGCGGACGAACAAGGCTTCTTCCTCTGATTCGGCCGGGGAGGCTTCCTGCAAGTATTCGTTCGTATATTTTTCCGATACTATAAGACGATCGAAGTAGTCATACACGGTAAAACGCGCCATCTGGAAAAGGTAGGAGGAGAAAGAACGGACATTTTTAAGTTTTTCGCGGTCTTTCCACAACGAGAGAAACAAATCCTGGGCCATATCACGGCTGACTTCCTTATCGTGCGTTAGGCCGATAAGGAAATTTACCAACCGAGGTTGGTACTGGAAAAACAGATGCTCGAAAGCTTCCACATTTCCAGCGGCGATCTCCTTTAACTTATTTTGCTCCTCTGGTAATTCCATAACAAATGCGAAGTAGCGAAAAATATCAGAATAATCAAAATAAAAGTTTGCAACTGAGTTGCATTAATTTTGTTATAATTTTACAGAGTCAAGAAAAACAATACGATTTATGTCAACAAAACAATGCGAAGAGAAGCTCAAAGATAAAGGTGTGCGCCCTACAGCCGCCCGGATCCTTATATTACAGAAATTGTCGGAACAGACATATCCTATTTCCTTGCTCGAACTGGAGGCGCAACTTGAGACATTAGACAAATCGACCATTTCACGCTCTCTGGCGATCCTGTTGGAGCATCACGCCGTCCACGCTTTCGAAGACGGAAGCGGGTCGATGAAATACGAAATCTGCCGGAGCGACACCGATACTTGCTTTATAGAAAACAGGCATATCCATTTTTACTGTGAGGTTTGCCATAAAACCTATTGTATGGACCCGATAAAAATCCCGGTCGTACAGTTGCCGGAAGGCTTCATCATAGATACGATCAACTATACGGTCAAAGGGATTTGTCCGGCATGCAAGCCAACGGATCTGTAAAATGCAATCGAGTTGCAAAAGTATCTTCGGATCTTTGCATCGGAATAATAAAAACAGATTGATTTATGGAAGCAAAAACTACTTGCCACTCCGGATGCGGATGTGGACACGGACACAATAAAGGAGAAAAACGTTGGGAGATAGCATTACCAATCCTGTCTTTCATTCTGTTAATTGCGGGACTGATCTTGGACCATACCGGACAAAGCTGGTTCTCGCCGGCGGTAAAGCTCGTCTGGTATCTGACAGCTTTCCTCCCGGTAGGGCTGCCTGTCATGCGAGAAGCTTATCGTGAGGCTTTGCAAAAAGATTTTTTCACTGAATTCTCATTGATGTCGATTGCTTCGATCGGAGCTTTCAGCATTGGCGAATATCCGGAAGCTGTAGCTGTCATGCTTTTCTATACGGTTGGAGAAATGCTGCAAAACAAGGCTGTCGAACGTGCTTCACAAAATATCAGCCGCTTGCTCGATGTCCGTCCCGAACGTACGGATGTATTCCGTGAAGGTAAATATATCAACGTCTCCCCGAAAGAGGTGAAGACAGGTGAACGGATCGAGGTAAAGCCGGGCGGACGCATACCGCTCGACGGAATTTTGCAGGAAACCGAAGCGTCGTTCGACACCTCCGCCCTAACAGGCGAAAGCATGCCCCGTACTCTCAGGAAAGGAGATGAAGTCCTGGCGGGAATGATCGTACTGGGACAAGCCGTCCGCATAGAAGTGAACCGCCCGTATGACCAGAGTGCATTAGCCCGCATTTTAGCGTTGGTGAAAGATGCTGCCGAACGTAAAGCTCCTGCCGAGCTGTTCATCCGCCGGTTCGCACGGTTCTACACACCGGCTGTGATCGTATTGGCTCTGCTGATCGTCATAGTTCCGGCACTTGCCGGGCTGGTGGTGCCGTCTTTCCAATATGTCTTCCATGACTGGTTGTACCGGGGATTGGTATTTTTGGTTATCTCCTGCCCATGCGCCTTGGTAATCAGTGTACCGCTGGGATATTTCGGAGGTATCGGGGCGGCTTCACAAGCCGGTATCTTGTTCAAGGGCGGCAATTATCTGGATGCTATCACCCGGATAAATACCGTCGCATTCGACAAAACCGGTACATTGACCACCGGCCGTTTCGAGGTGACGGATATGCTGGCACATGGAATTTCCGAACCGGAACTATTGGCCTTACTTTTATCCGTCGAACAGAAAAGTACTCACCCGATCGCACAGGCGATCGTCCGCTACGCAAAGAAACAGAATATCTCTGCAATCAACATCTCGGAGATGCATGAACTGGCCGGACATGGTATGGAAGCAATCATCGGTGGACAGGAAGTACTTGTCGGGAATATCCGCCTGATGACAGAGCGCGAGATTTCCATCCCCGAAGAGTTGTCCGACAAGGTGGCGACCGTCGTTATCTGCGCCATCGGCAAAAAATATGCCGGCCATCTACTATTGTCCGATACATTGAAAGATGATGCAGTGGAGGCGATTGCCAAACTGAGGAAGTTAGGAGTGACAGATATCCGTTTACTGTCGGGTGACAAAAAAGAGATTGTCGAGTCTTTTGCCAAACGTTTAGACATCGACCTGGCATACGGAAACCTGTTGCCGGAAGATAAGGCGACGCATATCCGGGAAATGGTTGAAGAGCCGGGTAAATCCGTAGCTTTTGTCGGCGACGGAATGAACGATGCTCCGGTATTGGCACTAAGCCATGTAGGGATTGCGATGGGCGGACTCGGTTCGGATGCAGCGATCGAGAGTGCCGACGTCGTTATCCAGAACGACCAGCCGTCCAAAGTCGTAACGGCTATCGCTATCGGTCGCAAGACACGTACAATTGTCCGTCAGAATATCATAGGGGCACTTGGTGTAAAAGGGATTGTACTGTTGGCTGGTGCATTGGGATACGTCACGTTGTGGGGAGCAGTCTTCGCGGATGTCGGTGTCGCTCTGCTGGCGGTCTTCAACTCGGTCCGCATACTGAACAGGAAGGTATGGTAAAACTGATGATGTGTCAAATATCGGTATTCATGGGACGCAGACAACGCAGACGAGCGCAGATTAACACAGATATATTAATTATCAACAAAATAAATCTGCGTTCGTCTGCGCATTCTGCGTCATCCGCGTCCGGTAATGTCAATTTGACACACCTTCACTTACCTTTCAGAAAAGGTTTTCCATTTTTCCAAATCACCTCTTCTTGTGTGATATACCAGGTTTTTCCATTATCGTTATTTCCCTGATAGAACAAGTAGGTTCGTCCGTCCGAATCGGTAAAAATATGAGGATGACCGGATTCGCTGGAATTCCATTCGCCTGGTTTGCCGTTCCTAAGGAAAGGTTCTTCCGAAAGGCGTTTCCAAACAATGCCGTCTTCACTTTCCGCCACTCCGATTTGTTGGGGGGCATTATTGTAAGCTCCGGCATAAAACATATAAAGCTTGTCACCTCTTTTTGCAATCGAAGCCCCTTCGATACATTTTCCTTCCCACGGATACACGGGATACAGGATAGAGGAATCCGTCGCCTGCACCCAGTCTTCCCGGTTGAAATTAGTATTGCCCGGAGCAACGGCAACTCCCTGCATCTGGATGTCGTAGTTTTTATCGCGGGTTGCAAAATAGAGGAAATAACGTCCTTTGAACTCGCATACTTCCGCATCTATGGCACGACCGCAAGTCCAATCTCCGGCCGGATGGAAAATCGGATTCGTCGGATTCCTCTTGAAACGAATGCCGTCATCCGATACGGCATGGCAGATAGCATCTTTTTCACCATTCCCATATGTCTGATAAAACAAATGCACCTTTCCATCCTTCACCAACGCACCGGGTGCACAAAGTCCTTTCTTCTCATAATCAGCTCCGGAAGCAGGCGTGATCTCTCCTACCTTCGTCCAGTTAACCAAATCCTTACTCTCCGCAATCCCAATATTCCATCCAGAAGCAGGATTCCCCTTCATCGGCGGAATAGAATGATACATCAAATAGCGCCCCTTAAATTTAACCACATGCGGATCTTTCGAATAAGGCACCCCGACACGGGAGGTATCACCGTATAGCATCGGGGGAAGTTGTCCCCGTTTCATCTCCTTATTCTTGCAATTATAAAACCCCTCTATATAGATATTCAAGTCTTTGTCTATTTCAACAACAGCAAAACTATTATTTTCGGGAAGACTTCCTTCTATCATTCCTTTCATCGTAAAATAGTGGATTCCATGCCGGAAACTATAGTTACCCGCGTGATGATGTCCTTGGATAACGGCTACGACCTTGCCGCTTTGCTCAAGTATCGAAACGATCTCCTCCGCATTGCCGATACAAAGTTCCTTACTAATACCCGAAAAAGTATCCAACAGTTCATGGATAAAGATCACGACAGGCAAATCGTCTTTCTTCAGTTCCTGCTGCAACCATTCTCTTTGGCCAGCGGGGATAAACGCCTTGGTCCAATCGAAATTACCGGAATCATAATCGGAACCATCCTCGTTGCAGTTACCATCGAGTACGATAAACTTAATCTGGTTCCGTACGAAGGAATAATAAGGTTTTCCTTTCGCATTCCCGTAATTGGCCGTATGCGCGAGGAATTCAGGTTTTGAAATGCTATCCATATCATGATTGCCCAACACATGATAGACAGGGCCGTCGAATGTCTGGAACTTTGCTTCTATCTCATCTAAAAACGACAAAGTCTGCCCTCTTTCAGGAGTATCACCCATATCCTTCAAATCTCCAAGTTCAATCATGAAATCTAATTTCCGCCTATTAAAAACGTCTATTGCTTCCGATAATTTTGTGATGGATTGTTCATAATAGCGGGTTCCGTGTACATTCCGATGAGCAAAATGTATATCCGTTACCAAGCCGAAACGCAGTCTCTTTTCATTTTCCCGCGCCAATAAATCCGGACAGGATAAAAGTAATGCCCCCGCACATGATCTCTTAAAAAATAATCGTCTATTCATGGTTTATCAGATTGATTAGGGCAAATGTAAACAATATTCCCGGAGAATTGGATAAAACTGTTTACCTTTGCCTTATCAAATACGAATCTGTCATATGAAACTAAAAGTAATTATTCTGCTTATCAGTCTGTTATCCGGCTCTATCGAAGCCCAGACAATTCATTACAATGCTTTCTCACACAACGATTATGAACGTTCCTGTCCGCTATTCGATGCCCTTTCATTCCAATTCAATTGTGTGGAAGCGGATTTATGGCTAATCGACGGCGAGCTGTATGTGTCCCACGATTCGGTCGCCCCCAACCCGGATATCACATTCGAGAAACTGTATCTCTTGCCATTAGTCGAACGGATCAAAAAAAACGGGGGCAAAGTATATCCGGGCAGCGACCGCCCGTTTTACCTGATGGTCGATTGCAAGACAGACGGCGAAGCGATGTACCCCGTCTTGAAAAAGAAACTGGAGCCATACGAATCTCTTTTCTGTCATGAAAAGGACGGGAAACTGCAAGAAAGTGCCGTGTTGTTCTATCTGTCAGGGAGAAGTCCCCGTAAGGCTATTGCTGCTGAAACCAACCGATTTATCTTTCTGGACGGTACGATAGAAGATTTAGGGAAAGGTATTCCGGCCGCCCAAATGCCTGTCATTAGCGATAATTATTCCAAATACATCGGCTGGAAAGGCCAGGGAGAGATACCCGCCGAAAAGCTCGAAAAGATGCGCGAATATATCCGGCAAACCCATGCGGAAGGCAAACTATTCCGCTGGTGGGGTGCACCGGACACACCACTATTCAAAAAGTTCTTTATCAAAGAAAAAGTGGATCTGATCGGGGCCGACGACCTGAAAGCGTTGAGCTTGATTTTACAGAATCCCTAAAAAATCTTTTTTCATCCCGAATAATTCTTTTTTAAATGTCTACTAATTTTGTAATCGGCGTCAGTGATTATATAATCAGTAGTTGTGATTATATAATCGCCAGCACTGATTTTATAATCACTGCCACTGATTACAGAATTAATAGGCACTCCGATGTTTTCTTATACTATGTAGATAAGTAAACCAAGACTACTTATAAGACGAAATATTGAATAACTTCTTCATCTCGCCCGTTTTCACCTTAGCCGTAAACAGGTCTTGCAAATCCTTAGCGGATAAGGAGTAAGACGGTGCGAAAGCAGGGGATTCCATGTATTCCAAAATGCTACGATAGAACTGCCGAGCTTCCGGGCAGTCCTGTACGGCTTTCAGATCGGACATACAAACTAAGAGTTTGCCGTTCCCTACCTTGAATTCGAACAACAAGCCCAATTTATGGTTGCGTTCGACATTGTCGATTACCTGCACGATCGGCCGGTAATCGTCGGACAGACGGTCTAAGACCATAGGGTAGCTCTGCTTGATGATCGGGAACCATTGCCAGTTGGTGTGGAACTCGGTCGGGAAATCAGCCAATGCAGGGTGGCTGGGATCAGTCAAGATTCCCAATGTACCGGGAGAAACAGGACGGTCCAAGTTTTCGCAGATAGTTCGGAACATACGGTAATTCCAATAATCCGTCTGGAAAAGTCCGCCTACCGTTTGCTCCTTGTGTTTATCTTTCGAAGGGAACCAAAGGACTTTGCCGCCTTCCGCCAGGTATTTCAGATGGGCATCCAGATCATCCGTCACACAAATATCTTCAGATGGTGTAACCTCCTTATCAGCCGGATAAATCCAAAGGGAATAATCATTCCGGTAAGGAGTGCCGTCTATCGACAAAGCGAGCGTGACTTTTTCAGCCTTCCGGACAGAAGCGATAGCCGGTTTCAATGTGCCTACCTTTGCCAGCTCTCCTTGTTTGACCTGCAAAGGTAAAATACCCTTGTCCAAGACCTGTTGTTTGCTGTCGGTCAATGTCCAGGACAGTTGTTTGCCATTCAAATCGCTTTCGGAATAATTGGCTATCTCTACCTCTCCGGTGAGCGCCTCATCATTCGTCCAACAAAACTTCTCCGTGCAGAACAAAGGAACCACTTCCGAACAGAAATGCCGCCATTCTTCCGGCGTGATCAACCCTTTACTCTCCATAAAAGCATCCAAGATTCCGACATAAGCCGAGCCCTGTCCCGGATAATCTTGCAAATCGAGCAACTGGAAACCGCCCCATTCCGGTGTACGCAGGTTCATCTCGATATCCGCCCGGTACAACAGAGCCGACCATTTGCCGGAAGCCATCATAAAGTCATGCGCCTGGTCGATCATACCGGCCTCTTCCAAGCGTTTCTTGAAGATTTCGAAATTGCGGGGCTTCAATACACCCGTATATTTCTTTATCTCTTCATAATTCGGATATACCTGGAACTGCCCCGTCTCATGGCTGATAATCGGAACATCGCACAAAGCATTGGCAGAGGAGAAATCCATCTCCGAATTCGGATACGTATGGTTCAGATACCCACCGTCATAAGCGTCGGCAAATGAGAAAGAGGCACGGGCATGGGTGTTGAACTGCTTGTCGTCTTCACGCCCGACACGGCAAGTCGTGAAATAATCTTCATCCGCCTGCTTTCCTTTAAAGCCCAGATAATTATTTGAACCGGAAGCATAGATATGGCGGTTATCCTCCTTTTTGAAGGTCTGGATCAGCATGGCAAGTCCTTCTTCGCCGGACATCTCGTTTCCTAATCCGAACATCACGAAAGAGGCATGATTGCTATAAGCCCGATGCAGGTTCCGCCCTTCTTTCAACAGATAATCGCATAATTCGGTATCATCGATATCGATATTACCCCAAACAGGAAGTTCCGGTTGCAGGTAAATGCCTTCGATGTCGGCAGCCTCAAAACAGGCTTCGGGAGGACACCAGGAGTGGAAACGATAATGGTTGATGCCGTACTGTTTCGCTACCTGGAAATAGTGCCGCCAGGTCTCCACATCCATTGCGGTATGGGCAATCAGAGGGAAGACGCAGGCGTCATGTTTTCCGCGCAGGAACGTAACCTTGCCATTCATGGTGAACTGACGTCCTTTTGTCTTGAAATCGCGCAAGCCGAAAGTCGCCTGCTCCGTATCGACCGATTGATCTGTTTTTAGTGAGACAAAGAAACGATATAGAGACGGTGTAAATTCACTCCAAAGCAAAGCCTTATCCCCCAGCGCAAGTTCGAACTCCTGTTCCGGTTTCGTCCAGTCCACTTCAATTGTCTGTACCGGTGTTTTATGCTGTTTATCCGTATTCCAGGCTTCGGCATAAAAGGACAATATACCCTTTCCCGCCCCTTTGTCCGGGTTACGAAGGGTTACTCTGGCTGTCACGGCTTTTTTCGCGACATCCGGATAAAGCTGGACGTCATCGATCCCGCAAAGAGGTGCGCTTTCCAGATAAAAATCACCAATAATTCCATTCCAGTTTGTCTGTGTGGAAGCAGAATAAGCATGTGAAGAGCCGTAGACCTTTTCCGGCACGGCCTGCTTGCCGTTATCGACTAAAATAGCAACGGTATGGGTTCCGGGAGACAGATAAGAGGACAGATCATATTGTTGAGCCGTAGAGATATCGTTATTTGCCCCAACTTCTTTTCCATCGACCCAGATCGTCGTGGGCTTCGTGCGTTCCATCACTAAGCGGACGGATGTTCCGTCCCATTCTTCCGGTATACGGACCTGCTTCGTGTACAGCGCTTTCCCTTCAAACACATATTCCCTGGAAAGGGATGTAGTCAGTGTCATATCCGTATTGTAAGTTCCCTTTTTCCCCATATCGGTAGTACCGGGCAGGAAAAGAGAATCCGTACAGGGCTTTGTCAACCAATCAGGAGCAATCCCCGTACCGGCAGTATCCAGTTGCAATCCCCAATTGCCCTCCAAAGAAATGCGGCTCCGGGTATCAGGAGGCAGTTGTTGGGTACAAGCGGAATAAAATCCGGCAGTTAACAACAAGGCAACAAGTTTAATCGAATTTTTCATCTTCTTCAAGTTTCTATTTATATGCTTCAGCTGTTTTCGTTTCACCCGGTTTACAAACAATATCGAGATAACTGAACGGATTACCCAGTTCATCGTTCGTATGCTTGGCATCCATCCCGCTAATCATGGCGACATTACCCGGAAACATGGCTCTCCAAATCAATTCTTTCCCGGACTTGTTCACAAAGGTGCTACTTCCGGCAGATTGATGCAAGATAGATATTTTTCCTGAGAATACAGGAATATTTTCTATCGAAACCCAACGGGTAGCATCCGTAAAGCGCGGAAGAGTGGTAATACGGTTTGCCGTGACATTGGCATCTACACCGGCAAGTCCACACACAATTCCCTCAATCACACCGCTGGCTACTTCGGGATAATCTCGGCGTTCATTCGCATAAAGCTCCTTTAGATAATGATAGCCCATATCCTGCCTGCCGTATTTATAAAAGATCTTCGGATAGTAAGACATGCTTTCCACGTTTGTCTCCTTCTCCGACAGGATCGTCAATAAACGATTGATACGTTCCGGTTTGTCTACGATACCAAACCAAAGAGGAAAAACATTGCATCCGCCTTCTTTCAGGTTTTCATTCTCCAACTTATAGGCATAATAGTTTTGAGTCTCTTCATTCCACCAACCGGCATTATATAGGCGGGCATACTCTTCCGCTTTCGACTCATAGTGGCGGGCGGCCTCTTCATTTCCTCCCAGCCGTTGAATCTGTGCATACGATTTCAATCCCCGGTAGATCGTAGCGATCAAATCGCCGGTTACCGTCAATCCCCGAACCGATTCCTCATAAGAAGGGAGCCCACGGAAGGTTTTGAACTTCGGATCGACACGTGCATCGTCTTCGTGCATCACTCCCGGACGTTCCATGATCTTATCCGCCTGCAACTGCCATCTGTCGATATATTCATTGGCCGATAAACGGAAAAACTCTTCAAAACGGGGGTCATTGATGTAGACTTTATTTCCTGTCCAGAGGTACAAACGGTAACAAGCGTTCATCACATCGAAGTTCGCATTCAGGTTATACCAGAAATCCTGATCCGAGACATAATCAGCCGAAGCCGGCAAGTTATTCCTGTCTATCTCCCAATAGGTGCAATAATCCTTCGACTCGGAAATATTCTCGACAAACTTACCCATCATATTCGCATTTTGCCTGCCATGCCCGTTCAGCTCCTCGCCTATACATTGATGAGAGACATCCCGCATGCAGAAAGCCTGGCGATTCGGCAAAGCCGCTTCATACCAAGGTCCGACCGGATCGGAATCCTCCCCGACATACCGATTCGAATTACTTACGGCCCAATCGAAGATCTTCACTAGGGCCGTATCATCGGATGCCACACAAAATGAGGTACGTGCTGCATCCGCTATATCAGGATACTTCTCCTGCCCGGGCTGGCCGCAAGCACAACTTAAAACAAGGATAAGAGATAAATATGATAATTTCATTTCTATACGATCATTATGTTATTACAAAAAAAGCGCATCAGAATATCCTCGGATAGTCCTGACGCGCTTTCTCCTTATAATTCAGAACCGGTTATTATTTCCAACCTTCGTTCTGGGTGATACGACCTGGGTTCAAGTCGATCTCTGCTTGCGGAATCGGCCACCAGAAATCTCTTGCCGTATAGGCATCTCTCTCCGCTGGAATCAAAACGGTATGTTTAGGCGTCCCGCTCGAAAAGTCGCGATATTCGATACCTTCGATCGGCTTGTTCATCACATCCAACAAAATGTTCCAGCGACGAATATCGGCAAAACGAAGCCCTTCCTGCGCTAGTTCCACGCGTCTTTCGTTGCGGATGAGATCCCGGAGGCTGCCGTTATACTGTTCGGTAACCATTTTGTCGATATCGTTCGTATTGCCGGCACGGTCACGAATCACTTTTATCAGAGACTTGGCTTCGTCCGTACTCCCTCCGGTTTCCACCAACGCTTCCGCCCTCAACAGATAAGCTTCCGCATAGCGGAAAATTATAAACGAGTTGTAAGTTGTCCATGTCTCTTCTTCCTGGAAATATTTTTTCCAAGACAGGCCGGTAGGCGTCTTGTTCCATTCTCCACCGCCACCTTCTGCCAAAACATCACCTACGCTGACTTCCTTGTCTTGTAAAGCCCCGTAATCCTTGTTGGGATCAAAATAGGTTTTGCCATCCTTTTCAATCACATTGTTCGGAATCGTATTAAAATACTTGCCGCGCATTTCCATACCCGGAGCGTAGATAGTCTGATAAAAACGGGGATCTTTATTCAGATACGGCATAGTTTCATTTCTCTCGCCCACATATTCAAAAGCATCAGCCAATGCTTTCACCGGAGTCGTCACGCAATAACCACCAATAGACTGGTTATACCAGTTTCCCCAACTATTCGTCGCATCCAATGAATAGCGTCTTACCAGAATCACTTCATCGAGATCTTCACAACCGGTTACAAACAACTTGTCAAAATCGGCCAGCTGCGGAGCGGATGCAACCAATTGGGCCGTTTCATCCAACGTAATCTGGAAATAAGACTTATCATTCAGATACCCGGCAGCATAGGCGGCAGCACGTGCACGAAGCAAGCGGGCAGCCGGTTTTCCGATCTTCGATTTATTGCTTGGCTTGTCCGGTAATCCGGCAATTGCCTTGTCCAGGTCATCCAGGATAAAATCGAACACTTCTTTCGGGTCCTGTACTTGCTTAACGTTTTCACTTTCCGCTACTGTAGCCGGATTCTCGGTATAAAACATGATATGTCCGAAGATAGAAACCAAATCCAGATAGAAATAGGCACGCAATGTACGAGCTTCACCCAAAACCTGGTTCCGGTTAGCATCGCTTTCCCCGCCCGGCCACTGGTACTTATCGATATTGTTGATTACGTTATTCGCACGCTGGACGGAAATATATCCTTTATCCCATTTGTCGGCCGGGAAAGAAGAGGCCGTACTTCCGATGCCTCGTCCCAAGTCATATCCCCTATTCCAACTATGCGTAACCAAACCATTATCCGTCACGCCATCCATCCATAAATCATAACTTTCGACATTCAGTCTCTCATACAAGGCGGTCAACGCCTTCTCATAATCTTCTGCCGATTTGAAATAACCGTCCGCTGTAATAATACCTTCCGGCTCCAGATCAATATTACTGTTACAACCGCCTGCCATACAAAGAGTCAGAGCGAATGCCCCATACAGCAACGATTTCTTATATATTTTCATAATGCTCTATTTATTAGTTTAGATTAAAAGATAATGTTTACACCGAAGTTCACGATTTTCAACGGAGGGAAATCATTAATTCTATCGCTCTTTCCTTCCGGGTCCAGACCTTGATACAAGCTACTGAATGTAAGCAAGTTCGAGCCAGAAACATACAATCTCAGCTTCGTGATTCTCAGCTTGTCCGTGATACCCTTCGAAAAGGTATAACCCAACTGGGCGTTCTTCAGACGAAGATAGTTTGTCTTTTTCAGGAAGAACGAATTATAGGTAGATGCATTACGGTTGTTAGCCGCCTCCAAACGGGGCATTTCGGCATTTCCATTCTGGTTCTCTTCCGTCCATCTGTCGCGGAAATGTACACCGGTGAAGGCTTCATAACTCGGTCCTTCGATCCATTCCCCGTACATCATTCGGTTTGCACCGCTTGATCCCTGGAACAACAAGCTCAGATCGAAACCTTTATATTCGCCGCTGATATTCCATCCATATGTGAACTTAGGAATATTGGAGGCAAAAATCTGACGGTCGTCCGGGTCGATTGTTCCATCGTTATTCGTATCGACCAATTTCACATCGCCGGCATGAAGATCAGACATACCACGCGGGTCCGATTTATATTTGGCACGGTATTCTTCCAATTCCTGTTCGTTCGCGATCAAACCGTCTGCCTGGTAGATGTAGAAAGCGTTCAAAGGCGAACCGATCGTCTGGATATTATAACCGCTGATATTCTTATCGTCACCACCGCGGTCGATCCATTCGTTCTTGTTATAAGCCAGGTTGAAAGAGGTGTTGAATGTAAACTCTCCGAATGTTTTACGGAAACCGACCATAGCTTCTACACCTGAGTTACGAACCACTCCGGCATTTTGTTCAGGAGCATCCAGACCAATGAAATGAGGGATACCCAGTGCTAACAAAATATCTTTCGTATCTTTTGAATACCAGTCCAATTCACCATAGATCATGTTATTCAGGAAACCAAAGTCCAAACCGATATTGGTCTGTTCCACTGTTTCCCAAGTCACATCCGGATTCGCCATCTTTTTCTGGTAAACCGCAGAAACAAGGCTACCGTTCATGACCACATTCGAGGTGTTATACTGAGGCAGATACATGAAGGCATCAATACGTTCGTTACCGGTCTGTCCCCAGGATGCTCTCAGTTTCAGATTATCCACAAATCCCAGATTCTTCATAAACCCTTCTTCCGAAATACGCCATGCGGCAGAGAAAGACGGGAAAACACCCCACTTATGCCCTTTTGCAAAACGGGAAGAACCGTCGGTTCGGATATTCGCTTCAAATAAATACTTATCCTTGAAACCGTAGTTTACACGTCCGAAGAAAGAATTGATACCCCATTTTGTCGGATATCCTTCCGCAAACTGGCTACCGGCCGAACCTAAAGAGACATCCGGTAAAGCGTCAGAGATCAAATCTTTACGCTGAGCCATCGAATAGTAGTTGCGGTAAGAAATTTGTTCCATACCGTAAAGCAATGCCAAATCATGGTCGTCACCGAAACGTTTTTTGTAATTGGCCAAAAAACGTAGTGTCATCTGATAACTATTATTACGTTCGTCTTTCACACTGTTTGGATTATTACGCTGTGTAACCAGTTCCCCGGCTTCATTGTAATATTTATAATTCTTATAATGGATCTTTCTTCTGTCCCATGAACCGTTCAAAGAGGCCATACCCGTAAACACCAAATCCTTGATTGGTTCGAAATCAGCTTTTACCTGTCCATAAACCACATCCATATTATAACGGTCTTCCCCTACGACATCCAAATCCATAAGGGAGATGGCATTTCTGTTCTGCTTATCCAAACGGTAATCGCCGTTTTCATATCTGACCGGTGATGTGGGTTGCATACTCCATACATCATACTGCACGCTACCCAAAGATTCCGGCCATAGGCGGTCGACATGGCGATACGTCACATCACTGCTAACTTTCAACATTTTGCCAATGTTCAAATCCGTATTTACACGATAGCTATAACGCTGATATTCTGTATTTTTAACCAAACCAGGCTGATCCAGATAGTCAAATGAGACCAAATAGCGTCCGACTTCACTACCACCTGTCAAGTTCAATGTATGCTGTGTGATATAAGTCGGTTTATATACCTCATTCGCCCAATTGATATAAGAATGATTATACGGATCATCGCCTCTTTCCGTTGCCAGAATATCATCTTCCGAATATTTGATCGAACCACCGGAATTGACTAATGCTTCATTAACCATCGTCATATATTCGCGTGCGGAAACCTGTTCGGCTCTTACCGCCCGGTCTTGGAAACCAATCGTACCATCGTACGATAATTTCACTTTACCTTCCTTACCACGTTTGGTCGTTACCAGAATTACACCGTGAGCAGCACGTGAGCCGTAGATAGAAGCAGATGCAGCATCTTTTAAAACGGAGATATTCTCGATTTCGGAAGAAGGAATCTGACTTAAAGACATTTCGATACCGTCCACCAATACTAGCGGTTTCGCATTGCCAGTCGTTCCGACACCACGCAAGTAGATTTCAGGATCGTCACTACCCGGAGCACCGCCACGGTCGACTACCGTAATACCGGGGCTCAACCCTTGCAAAGCTTTTGTGGCATTTACCACTGTCATTTTATTGATTTCATCACCCTCCAGCTTTGTAACGGCACCGGTAGTCGTCACTTTACGCTGCACACCGTAACCGACAACAACAACCTCGCTCAATGCTTGGGTATCTTCAACCAACTGGATAGCCAATGTCGACTGGTTACCAACCTTTACTTCCTGCGTATTATAACCGATATAGGATACCTGTACGACCGCACCCAGAGCGACTTCCAGTGTAAACTTACCATCGATATCGGTGATAATACCGTTTGTAGTTCCTTTTTCAATCACATTGGCGCCAATAATCGGTTCGCCCAGGTCATCCGTAACGACACCCGTAATCGTTTTCTTTTGCTGGGCAACGACCGGAGCGGATGTTTCTTTTGCTTTGTAACTCGACAAGACAATATAAGAGCCCTTCTGGGAATAATTCAATCCCAACTGGGTAGAGAGATTATCCAAAACTTCCTTAATGGACTTACCGACCATATTAACGGATATCCTTTTATTTACATTTACACCGGCATCATAAATGAAAAGGTAATCCGTCTGCTTTTCAATAGTATTCAAATAATCTTTCACTGAAAGATTATCACCCTGCAGGGTGATCTTTTGCGATATCGCATTCTCTGCATGCAAGCAGAAAATGGCTGCAAATAATAACATATAGGTTATTCTCATAATCCTAAATAAATGTTTATGTCGTGATTTTAATAAGAGACAAAACCCCGACAAAGGTATTTTATTCATAACTTTGTGATATTTAAAGATTAATACTTGTGTTAGACATGTGTTAGTTATAAGGCGGTGAATCTCGCACATTCATCGCCTTTTTACATCGTTTTTCGTGTTTTATTTCATTCCATAGGCATTTCCTGTTTTTAATTTAAGGTTACACATTTACTTTATATAGATAATCGTATTATCATCACTGCGGGAAAAAGTAAAACGCGTACTGCGTTGCAACACCTGCAAAATGAAATCCACCCCGTCCGAAACACGGCACTTACCACTACATTTATAGTCATGCAGACTTTTGTTTTGGATTACGATACGGATATCATACGTCTTCTCAAAGCGTTTCATCAAATCGGCAAAACGGATCTCCTCAAAGCAGATCAACCCCTCTTTCCAGCGATAGTCATCCAGGTTACGGATTGATTCCACCATCATTTTGCCTCCCGTCCATTCCGCTTTCTGCATCGGAGCAAGCCGGATGGAAGGACCAGGCTTCATCTTATTTATCAGTTCGATGGAACCTTCCAACAGGGCGGCTGAAAATTCACAATCCGACTCCGACTCATTCACCCGGACATTAAATTCCGTCCCTAAAACTTTTATATCGCATTTCTTCGTCTGTACGACAAACGGATGTTCCACATCTTTAGAGACATCAAAATAGGCTTCACCTTTCAACGATACACGGCGGGTATCCTCGTTAAAAGAGGCCGGATAAGTCATTTCACTACAAGCGTTCAACCAGACATTCGTCCCGTCGGACAGGGTGAGGTTCGCCCGCTGGCCCGGAGGAACGACTATCTTGTTCATCGCCAATACAGGAGCCGGTTTTGCCACGTTATTATATATGTACAGGGCAGACACTATCAATACGGAAATTGCAGCGGCGATCTTCAGCGATTCTCTGATAACAAAGGGCAGACTGAAACGGTGACCGGATCGCACCATACTGCTATTTTTCGTCTTATGCAACAACAGCACATCAAAATATTTCCGCTCCCTTATCAGCTCTTCCCGATTCTTATCAGAAGCATCCACCCAGTCGCAAACAGCCTCTTCCTCTTCAAAAGAGGCTGTTCCTGCAAAAAATCGATGTAATACATTTCTGTCCATATACTATATAAGCACCTCTCGAAAGTAACCCCCTAAAATTTTATCCGAATATTTTCACCTTCCTTTATTTTCCGGTTACAGATCGTTTTTCCGTCTGCGATAACGGCAACTTGCAGTTTATCACCGAGGCGCTTCACTTCGATATCGAATACTTGACCGAACGCACAAATCTTACGCAGGTTCATATGATCCCACTCCTGCGGCAGACGGGGAGTAAAGACAAACGAATTCAGGCCGGTCGGACGAATACCAAACATCCCTTCCGTAATGATACGGCAATACAAACCGCTTTCGGCAGACAGATGACGCTGGTTGCCTTCCGGCCATGCCTCGATTGCATAAGGGACATGTTCACCCAGCAGACGCTGGGAAGAATAGAATTTTAAATAATCGGTAGCTTTCTCTGTCTCACCGCAAGCATACACGCCACGCAACGCATACAAGGTGGAGCGGTCCCAGAATGTTTCACTTCCGGCCTGCGTCAGCAAACCGTTCTCCGTCCACAGGCGCGGAGAGAACAACGCCTGGATGGTCGCATCTTTCCGGTCCTGTATCCCGACCGTGAGCGGAATGCAGATCCAAGAACGCAGGACATTATTTCCTTCATAATATTTATAGGTATCAAATCCTTCGACAGTCCCACCGAAATAGCGGTCGATATTTTTCTTCAGGGCTATAGCCTGGCGAGCATAGGCAGCTACCGGCTTACCTAAATCTCTCCCTAAATAACCGGCTGAGATCAAGGCATCATAATATAAGGAAGAAGTGCAAAGGTTTGCTTTTCCAGCAGGGAAACGGTTTTCCAGTTCATCCGCATCGGAAGCCACAACACCACTCTCATTCAGATTGCGCCGGCAATATTCCAAGCACCATTCGATCAATGGCCACAACTTTTCGGCTTCAGCCTTATCTCCTTTGGACAAAGCATAGCGGGAAGCACCATAAGCAACCATCGCCGCATCGCCACGGTCACCGGCCCCCGCCCAGATGTCGATACCCTCCGCTATGATTGAACTAGGGATCGGCTTGTATTCCGGATTCATGAAACGGGCGAAATGTTCATACGAGCACAATGCGGAACGATTTCCGACTTCATATCCCAAGTAAGGAAAGAAAGGATTGATATATTCCGCCTGGTCGTTCGCCCAGATTGCAGCATAGTAGGATTCGCCGCCGGGACCATGCATCAGGCCGCCTTTCGTGTCGTAAATACTTTCCGCTCCACGGATTTTTGCAAAAGCGAACATGGTGTTGATGACAGGATCGGGCGTATCCAGAACCAGGTTATCCCAGAAGCCGGCAATCAAATCCTGCCGGGCCTGTAACTCCCGGTCAATATCGAACGAAAGCTCACTTTCATTCTTTTTATATCCGGCAAAAATCGCGCTGAATGTCAGTTCCTCGCCCGGTTGCAACAGACGAGTTGCCTGTCCGTTGATAGTCGAAACCAACTTATAGCTACCATCCACCCCTTTCGCGGCATCTGTCTCGACAACCGAACGGGAAGAAGGGATTTCTATCGATATCGTGGATTCACCTGTATTCCGTAAAATATATTTTTCACAAAAAGCCGGATTCGAGACGGAAGGGAACAAGACACGCGTCAGACCAAGTTTTCCTTTACGAGGAAGCACGTATTCGCTCTGCACGACCATCGTGCCGTTCAACGTGACCTCTTTTACCTTCTCGTTCAGTAAAGACTGTCCGTTTACCTCGACCATATCCGTCACATCCCAAGCAAAACGACGCATCAAGCTGGCATGCGTATTATTCGGAATCGTGCGGAGCATCGGCCATACCATACTTCTGTTCAGCATAAAGGAGCCATTCGCATCCACTCCGTAGCGAAGCACGGTCGAGACTTTCAACCCGCTCATTTCGATATGGTCCTCATGTGGGACGCGCTCGTCTATCTGCCAAGTAATACCACCGGCAGGATTAATAACCCAGCGATCGGCTGCCGAAACGGAAAGGCAGCTAATCCATAAAAGAGATAAAAGGCAATAAATCTGTTTTCTCATGTTACTTAATTATAATGTGTTTTTCAAGTTTCTTTTCATAATAAGCACCTCAAAAAGGATATCCCCTAAAAAAATATCATTCTTTCTGAAACACTTTCATTTCACATTCACATGAACAAAACAATCGTCATATAGTCCTTCAACTTCACTTTCAATATCTTCAATGCTTTTGATATGTGAAACTCCACACTCTTGACGGAAAGAGAGAAATGGGCAGCAATTTCCGGGTATGTCTTATTTTCATAGCGGCTCATGATAAAGATCCGACGGGTCTTGTCAGGCATCATCGCCAATGCTTCATCAACGAGCCGTCCGGCCTCCGAACTGAAGATTTCTTGAGGATCGCAGGCTTCAAGAGTGGCGATCCTCAGGCTGTTCACCCGTTGCTGGTGTTCCTGGATGCGTTGTTCCACATCTTCACGGACACGAAGATGACGAAGGTAATTCAGACATTTATGTTTGATCACTTCCAGGATATAGGCAGGAATATTCGAATTGGAAGAAAGAGAATAGCGGTTTTCCCAATAATACATGATCCCCTCGACAGCAATATCTTCCGCTGCCGCTTCATCTTGCAGGTACGTGTTGGCGAAACGCACAAACAATCCATGATATTCGGCAAACAACTTATTAAAAGCTTTTATCTCCGAGGCTGTTTCCATAATGTCGCTTTTCGCCGATAAAGATAGTACAAATTTTCAATAATGCAGATTACAAGAAACAGAGTTTCCTGCGTATTCTAATTCCAGAAGGTGCCGGAAACTCTGTTTTCACTCGCTTATTTTACTTTTTCGAACCAAGGCAGGCGTTCCAGAGGAGCCGTCACTTCTATCGTTTTCGGTCCCTTGAACTTTTTGCCGGTATCGTCTATCCATATGCCTTTAGGCAACATCACTCTGCGTGTGTGCTCTTTGGTCAGTACCGGAGCAATCAGATATTTATCGCCCAACATGAACTGATCCTTGCAATCAACGAATCCCTGGTGCGGGAACGCATATTCCATATGCCGGATGATCGGCTCACCGGTCTTTGCAGCATAGTGCGCCTGCTCCAGAATGTATGTTCCCATCTTCTCGTGCAGATGGGCATAATCACGGCAAATCGCTAGATGCTTTTCATCGAGGATCCGCCACGGAGCCACCGAGAATTGCATCATCGGCATCAAGGCGTGTACCTGGCAGGAACGCACAATCAGCTCCTGGTCGAGCTTTGTCTGGTCCACTCCCAGGAAAGAACCGAACTGACCTCCGCCGATCATATCCGGGCAAGCATAAGCATATCCCAGCAGACCGGCAGCAATCATGTCCGGAATCAGCAGGCCAACCGCATTCCAAGAGTAATCCTTATCACCCAGACGCTGAACCAAGGCCTCACCTCCCATCTTCCATCCGGCACGATACTCGTTGAACGGGAAATCCAACCCGATTTCCGCCCAATACCGGCACATATCCACCGAAGTTGCCGACTGATCGTAAAACTCCAGTCCCGGATCGTTATAATGGCCAATATCACCGGCGTCGAACTTGAAACCATCCGCCCCGTATTTCTCTTGCATGCTGCGCAACTGTTGTTTCAGATGTTCAGCAGCAGCCGGATTACTCAAGTCATAGCAGGCACTATAGCCATTCCACCACGGGATGATGGCCGCTTCATTTGTTCCCTTCTTCTTGATCAGGTATCCTTTCTGCTGAAGCTCACGAAACTCCGGGCTATCCGGGCTGACGAACGGGCAAATCCAGAACATGATCTTAAATCCCTGCTCGTGCAGACGATCGATCATTCCTTTCGGATCAGGAAAGCGTTCAGGTTTAAAGTCGAAATTGCCATAATATTTCTGCCAGTTATCATCCACCATGAACACACCGACCGGAAAATCATTCTCCAATACACGATCCGCATATTTCAGGATATCCTGCTGATTCTGGTTATACATCAGTTCGATCCAAGTATTATACTGCGGCATGGAAAAGAACAACGGGTCCGGCAAATCACCGGAAGGCGGGAAATGTTTGGCTGAAGCAGCCATATAGGCATCCTTTAACGTACGGCCCGCCAATACCGGTTCCATCTTCTCATAATCGGAATAAAGATGCAGTTCGCCATTCTCGACCCGAAAAGAAAACGGCTTGTCACTCCAGATATACCGTCCCTCCGAAGAAAGCAGAAGCGGCACGTTCTGATTGTTCAGATTCTCAGCAGAAAGGTCGAACAAACGCAGGTCACCTTCAAAAGGCATCCTCGCTCCCAGACCGACTGCACCGCCCCACCATTTCTCTCCTTCGAGAGACGTTATTTTCGATTCGTACTTACTCGCGGCAAAGCAGGGCAATACCAAGAGAGCCAAGAAAAAAAGAAAGATTGTTTTATGTGTCATAATATATTCAATATTGTTATGTTATTTCCCGAATATTTCTGCAAATATACGTTGTACTGTCGGAATACAATCGCCTTCCGGTTCGTTTGAATAAGGATTTGTCTGCTTGGTCCAGGGCTCCTCGATTGCATAAAAGTCGATCGCCGCTGTTTTTTTACCATCCAAAAGCCGAGTCTGATAATCGAACCAGGTTTTCCAACGCATATAATAGAAATCTTTCAGGATGCCGTTCCATTCGCGATGAGCATAATCGCGCAAGCCTCCTTCGTCGGCCGCCAACCGGTTACCCCAAGTCGTAATCTGCACACGGGCATTCCATTCGTACAGATCCTTTTCTTCAGAGGTATTTCCGAGGCTGCGAGCGCGGGCGATCCAGGTTCCGACCTTAAACTCAGGACGTGTTGCCAGCAGTTCATCCTGCAACAGGATCAAACGCAGAAAACGATCCGAAGCGTCTTTATACAGCTTTTTATCGCCGGCGGCAAAAGCGGCCTCAACCACCTTCTCCGTAAGACGTCCTTTCTCGGCGATTGCCTGGCGGACGATATCGACCAGATCATACTCGAAATTATTGTTTCCCTTAAACAGATCGGAGACAGACACCATCATGGCGGCAGCACGGATCACATCGTTCGGATCATAATAGTCTTTCATCTCCGACCAGCTCGAAACCTGATACGGATGTTCGGTAGGACGAGCACAGAATACCGACTCATGGGTTCCCTGCTGCGTATTTGCATCCGGGCAGTTATAGATGGAATTGCTCAACAGTATCCAGGCATCCTGCACAACGGGGTTGCTCTTTCCGTAACGGGCAACCGTATACGCCTTCAACCACTGATCCTTGTCGAAACGCTGCGGGCGCCAAGGCAGTTCCGTCAGCAGTTCGAACATAACCGGATTGTTTTCACTTCCTTCCATTGTCATACCGACTCCTTTCAAGGTTGTACCGAACGGACTTTCCTTCGCTTTATAGAACTCGTCGATCACATGCTTCATCTTCCCATGTAGCCCGATGTTTCCACCATAATTCAACAACATACAGTAAATCCAGTCATGCTGTCCAAATCCGTCCTTCCGATACCAAGTAGATGCAGGATCTCCCCACTGCGGACGGCTTTCCGCAAACAGATCCAACGCGATCAGGTCTCCTGCCTCCAAATTCCCGATCATCTGCGGACGTGGGTTCGCCTGCCATGCCTGAGCCACCCAGACGGCTTTCGGATTATTCTTCTTCATCGCCTGCATGATGGCCTTTCCGGCAGCATCCAGATCCACACCGGCCACACTTCCGCCTTCGTGGAACGGGTCCATGCTATAATAGTTTGCTTTGCCATACAATTTGTTCATCTCCTTATAATAGAGGGAAGCGATCTCTTCGAAACGCGGATCTGTCGGCTGTAAAAATGCCGGACGGCGATACCCATTCCATAATCCCGGATCAGAAACATTCAAGCCTAACTTTTCTTTTGCGTTATGAGGAACCATGCCGGAGTATCCGGGGAATACCGGTTCGATACCATATTCACGCATCCGCTTTACGATCTGTTGCTGCAAAGCGATTTGCTGCTTATACCAGCTATCCGGATTCGGACCGCCCCAGCCTTCCAGATTGTTCATCAGCCACCAAGCCTGAAAACCGGGACCGGCTATGAACTCATTGATTTCTTCTTTCGTATAACCTAACTTGCTCAGCACATTGAACCAGACACCATCCGTCCCGACCATCGCCAACGGCAAATTAATACCGTGCAACGCCATCCAGTCGATCTCTTTCTCCCAACGCGCCCAATCCCAAAAAGCCATCGTATAAGAGAAGGTACAATAGTTGAAGTCATAGCGGCATTTCATATCCGTCTCATGGCGTTCCTTCAGCTTCACTGCCGGCAAGACTTCCGGCAATTCGGCTTGCATGCCGTTCCAGGAAAGATGAATTCCGGCATGATATTTCAGATACCAGTTCAGCCCGGTCGCGATACTCACATAATTATTACCCCGAATCACGACCTTATCACCTTTCTGGTCGAGCTCAAAAAAATCGACAGGAGATTTCACCTGTTCAATCACAAATTTACGCGACGCACCTTTGTCGATACGTTCCAGCAACCCTTCGATAGGAGAAGCTGCATTTACGGCAAGTGCAATGAGCAGCATGCCAAGGATATGGATGATTTTCATTTGATAGTTTTTTTCAATCATACTGTAAATGTATAAGTTATTTCTGAATCGTAAAACTATTTATAAGCAAGAACTACCCGATCCCACCATTTTTTACAATCAAAAAAACAGGGAATCGGGTAGTTATGCTAATTAAAGAAAGGTGTTATTAATACCCCTGATTCTGAATTACCTTCCCTTTACTTTCATTAATAACGGTTTGTGGCAACGGCATGAGGACCATATAATCCTGAGCAGCCACGGAACCTCTGTACTTACGAGCATATTCAATATATTTTCCATGACGGATCAAGTCTGTGCGACGTGCCCCTTCAAACCACAGTTCATGCCCACGTTCTTCCAAGACCTTATCCAAGAAATCCTGAACATCCTTAATATCAGAAAGCGTATAAGCCTGCAGACCAGCACGCGTACGCACCTGATTCAACAGTTCCAACGCTTCTCCCGTTACCGCATTATTCTGGCGGACAATCGCCTCCGACAATAATGTCAATACATCGGCATAACGATACACGATCCAGTCCAACTGGCTTTCCTCTCCCGTAGCAGCCGGATCTTCTCCATATTTGACCGGCATGGCACCTGTCTGAAGCACCGTTCCCGGATTTGCTTCGTTGTAAAGCACTCCGTCCGTACCGACAAATTCGCCAACCAACACTTTCAAGCGTTCGTCATTTTTATCAAACGTATGATAGAAGTCCCACAAAACACGGTACCCTCCCCATTTCTGGATACTTTCATTTTTCGTCGGATACTGGCTCGACAACACGTGTGCCAGCCAAAGCTGCTGGTTCACGTTCCTGCTGCACACGGCCGCCCAGATCGTTTCGGGATTTCCTTCATTTTCCAACGTAAAGATATCCTTATATTCGGGCATCAGAGAATATCCGTATTCAGGCTTCATCAGCTCACGGCCGCATTCGGCAGCTTTCGCCCATTCCTTCTCGTGCATATAGAGTTTCATCAGCACGGTATAAGCCAAGCCTCTTGTAAAACGACCGTATTTGCTATCCGATACCGGATATGTCGCCGGCAGCACTTCGATCGCCGCTCTCAGATCTTTTTCGATAAAGCTGACCATTTCTTCTTTCGATACTCTCGGAATGATTTGTTCACCCAGCGGATCGTTCAATTGCTCTAATGTCGGGATCTGGACTGGTCCATAAAAATCATATAACAGGTAAGCCAACCAACCACGTCCGCAATATATTTCCGCTTGCAGACGCTTCTTCACATCCTCGTTCATATCGATGTTGGAGATACGATCGAGCGCCAACGTCATCTTGCCCAAATAATTGCTATAATCTTTGTAAAACGATATAACACCGGTCGAACTGGGCGTAAAATTAACATCCAGCAGGTCAGGCCATACGGCATCATTCCATTGGCAATAACCGATATCCGTCGTCATTTCGCCAATGACATGAATACCTCCTTGTGCAGACGTGAATATTCCGCTATACCAACTGGAACGGAAAGGGCCGTAAGCAGCCGCTGTCACCAATGCATCCGCATCATTTTCATTGACAGGGAAAATGCCGGGATTGATCACATCATACATTTCCGACTCCAAATTCGTACAAGATGGCAAAAAAGCGGTAGTTGCCAACGATACAGATAATATATATAATAACTTTTTCATCTTATTATTCTTTACTTTAGACGTTAATTAAAATGTGATATCCAATCCTAAACTGAAGCTTCTCACATTCGGATAAGCCCATACGGAGTTGTCTGTTTCTGGATCGAGGCCATCATACGGAGTGAGTACGAAAGGATTGTTGATGTCTGCATAAATTCGTACATTGGATAATAACTTCTTGTTCATCGGAATCGTATATCCCAACGTTATGTTACGGCAACGGATGAACCAAGTCTTTTCCAAATAGTAATCGCCGATCTTTCCTGTGCTTGTACTACCTGCCGGAACCGGGCTCTTGTCTTGGAAATATCCCGGACGGGATGCGGACGTATTGTCGTGAGACCACACATCTTTTGCCGAAACCGGCATATTATAACCACGATACATATTAACGACACCGGTCATGCCATCGGCACCGGTCAGCCACAAATCTTTGTAAGAACCGATATTCCACAAGCCGAACTGGCCATAGAAATACACATTCAAATCAAAGTTCTTCCAACGCAACGTATTATTGAAACCCAACAGATAACCAGGGTCTTTGCTACCATAGATGACCATATCGGCCTCGTCGATCTTACCGTCAGGCTTGCCGCTCTTCATCGGAATACCATGTTGGTCCACTTTCAGCGTTCCATCATCGTTATACACATAACCGTCCATATCCTTGATTTTCACCTGTCCCGGAACAGCACCCGGCATCGCTTCCACCGTTTCTCCTTCCTTGATCAGGCCGTCAGACAGATAACCGAAGTAATAACGAATCGGAGCGTCATATTGAGAATAGGCTGCCGGCTTCCAAGTTTCATCACGCGTTTTCCATCTGTCGCGGTAAAACGAGAATGTCAGATCAGATGTCCAACTGAAATCTCTTGTTTCGATATTCTTCGAATTGATAGTCAATTCAAACCCCTGGCTCTGTGTTTCACCGATATTGGCAGAAATCTTGCTTACTTCGTTATAAGACAACAGAGAGCGTTCGCTCAACAAGTCGGAAACCACTCTATGGAAATATTCAGCCGTAACATTCAAGCGATTGTTCAGGAAGCCCATATCCAAACCTAAGTTCCATTCTGTCGTCGTTTCCCATTTCAAATCCGGATTCCCCATCTGGTCAAGATAAACACCAACTGATTCAGTAGCTCCGAATTCATTGTTATTACCGGTTTTATAATAGGAGATAGCCTTGTTTCCAATATTGGAATTACCTGTCTGGCCATAGCTCAAACGAAGTTTACCATTAGAAAGAACATTTGTCAGAGGTTGCAAGAATTCCTCTTCAGTAAATCTCCAGCCTAATGCAACTGACGGGAAGTACCCCCAACGATTGTTCTTGGCGAAATTGGAAGCACCGTCAGCACGCAATGTTGCAGTCAACAAATAGCGGTCTCTAAACGAATAGTTTACACGACCGAAGAAAGAAGCCATCTCATTTTTCGATGCAGAAGAACCGACACTGGGTTTCGGATATGCACCTGCTCCTAAATTGTTATAAAGGAATCCGTCGATCAGGAACTGGCTGTTACCGGCAGATAAAGATTCATCCGTAAAACGCTGGAAAGAATAACCGGCCAAAACGTTCAGATTATGTTCACCAAACGTTTTTGCATAGTTGGCTGTCAATTCCATCAGATAGTCAGACTTGTCGTACTGGGCAATATCGGCCTGTCCGTCTTTTTTGGCACCATAAAGGGTAGTCTTAGGCAAATAGACTTTATGTTTCTGATAATTACGGTCGATACCCAGATTAGCCTTCAAGGTCAGATCCTGGATCGGCTTGATTTCGATAAACGAAGTGGCCAATAACCTCTCTTTCGTCGTTTTGTCCGTAATCTCCAGCAAAGAGACCGGGTTCGGCAAGAAGGCGGCTTCCGTATTCAAGATATATTCACCGTTTTCATCCTTAATGCCCAAAAGCGGGTTGAATTGTGCGGCAGCCACCATGATACTGGCATTTTCGTTCTGCCCTGCACCTAACGGGACATTATCCATTTGATTTCTGGACAAGGTCATATTCACTCCGATTTTCACATACTTACTTACCTGCTGCTCTAAGTTGACACGGCCGGTAAAACGCTCCATTCCGTTGTTCTTTACGACCCCTTCCTGTTTGAAGAAGTTACCTGATACCAAATATTTGGTCGTTTCCGTACCACCATTGATCGAAACATTGTGCTGTGTCTGGAAACCTGTACGGGTAATCTCGTCGAACCAGTTCGTATTGTTAGCCGGATTGGCAATCTGGGCGTCCGTATAGCGGGGAGTGTAGGGAGAAGCAGCCTGAGCCTCGCTCTTCCCGCCGTAGATGCCGATGCCATTGTCTCGCATCCACTGTTCACGCTGATAACGGTTAGACTGAATCATATAATCGGTGGCATTCAACATATCATAGCTGGTCGCCAGTGTCTGGACGGTAGCCGTCCCCGAATAAGTCACCTTGGGAGCCCCCGTCTTTCCCTTTTTGGTCGTGACAATGATCACACCGTTACCGGCACGTGAACCATAGATGGCCGTCGAGCTTGCATCTTTCAGGACTTCGATCGATTCGATATCATTCGGGTTGATCGATGCCAGGATATTGTCTGTCGTTCCACTGGAATACTTACCGGTTTTCAGTTTCTCCTCATCCGGGCTACTGACAGGGAAACCATCAATAATAATCAACGGATCATTGCTGGCATTTACAGAGGCGGCACCACGGATACGGAAGTTAGAGCCACCACCCGGTTGCGCACTGACTGTGTTCACCTGCAAACCTGCGGCCTTACCGGCCAGAGCGTGGCTGATGGTAGAGACGGTTCCTACCGGAGCATCATCCATTTTAACAGACGCCACCGCACCGGTCAAGTCCTTTTTCTTCATCGTACCATAACCGACAACAACCACTTCTTCCAATGCCTGCGTATCCTCTTTCAAGAGAATCTGGAAAGTGTTTTTCCCTTTTACCGGAATCTCTTGCTGGATATATCCGATGAAAGAAACCTGTAGAACAGCATTTTCCGGAACTTCAAGGGAGAAGTTTCCGTCCATATCGGTCATCGTACCATTGGTCGTCCCTTTCTGAATGACATTCGCACCGGCCACCGGTCCGAAAGCATCGCTGATAGTACCTGTAATTTTACGAGTTTGGCTTACCGCAGAAACAACCGGAGCTTCATTACCCGTGTCATTGGATGTCAGCACAATATGACGGTCTTTTATCGTATATTTCAGACCGGTCTTTGCCGCAATCACATCCAAGACATCCTGGATATTGGCATTCTTCTTGTTAATAGAAATCTTTTCGTTTTTATCGATCTCTTCCAGATTATAGAAAAACAAAAACTCCGATTGTTTTTCTATCTGCTTCAATACACTCTCCAAAGTCGCATTTTTGGCAGAGACATTCACTGTTGCTGTTTGTGCATAGGTCGATGCGACAACCGGGGACAGACAAATCAGCAGCATAACAAGTGTTAATTTCATGATTTTTATAGTTCTTTTCAGATTAACAGAAACAACTATCCGTTGATTATTCATATTTTTGATTGTTAAAGATTAAATATCATCCCACGGCAATGGGAATTTAACTGATTCACACATTCTAAGAAGAGGAAATCCGGCAAGATTTCTCTCTTCTTTTTTTCGATTAACTGGTATTCATATCGCTCATTTATTTTTAAGATTAGCAACGCATTCTCTATTTAGATTTCATCGATTGTCACATGGTGGTCATCGATCTCATAACGGATCGGTATCGATAAATGAATAATCTCCATAATATCTTTCAAGCTTTGTCCGCGATAAAAAGTTCCGGAAAAATACCGATGATTCAACGCGTCTGACCGTACCGTAAAAGTTACGCCGTATACATGGCTTAAGCGATATAAAATCGCCTCCAAACTTTGTTCCGGGAAATAATAATAGCCGGTTGTCCATGCCACGAACTGGCTGGCATCTACATGATGCAAAGAAGTCGATCGGGTATTCCTATTATAAACGAATTGTTCATCCGGTTTCAAAACAGTCTGATAGGGAAGTGCTTTCATCGTCAACAATACAGATCCGTCAAGCAAAGTCGTAGTCAGAAGCGAATCCGTAGGATAGGCCATCACATTGAACTTAGTGCCCAATGCCTCTATGTCCTGTTCTTTTGTTTTGACAATAAAAGGTGCATCCTGCTGCTTGGCGACTTCAAAATAGGCTTCGCCTTCAAGATACACGATACGATCCGCCTCTCCATACCGGTCATCATAAGAGAATATCGTCCGGGAACCTAAACTCACTTGCGTACCGTCAGGCAGCTCCACGACATCAGCTCCTAAGCCGTCACCTCCGAAATAGCGGGTAACTTTAGCTTCTCTCTCCGGGCGGACAGTCAAAAATACAGTAGAAGTAATGGCTGCGGCAAAGATTGCCACAGCCGCATAAGTACTTATGCGCGTTAACAAGGTAAACCTTTTACGCTGGCGGGACTTTCTCTTATGGAGAAGGCGAAGCCAGCTATCGTGTATTTCAGAGACATCACGGGAAGGTGCACAGGCTTCATAAAGCGCTTTCGTCTCGAAAAACAGTTTTTTATTGTCTGCACTTTCATTCACCCAGGCATAAAAATCGTCCAAAGACCGCCCTTGCAGCCGTCCTTGCAAATACCCGATGATTAATTTCGTTTTCCATTTTTTTAATTAATTAGATGTAGATACAAAGTCGACACATGGTTAACTTGGCTCTTACATACTACACAACGAACGGGAAAGAAAAAGTACTCACAAGAAAAATGATTTTTTTATAAAATATTTTCATCATACAATTAAGAGCCGGTACAACCAACCTCTCCTTATTGTCATATTTCTTGAAAAAGCCATTGGTCCGAATCGAAACTACTACCGCATCTAATTCACTTTTATACTCCATCTAATTCAAATTACCCGCAAGAGTAATATTTTTTAACAAACTAATATTTCCATATATCACTAATAAACAAAGATTTAAGAAAAAACATAATTTTAAGGGGGGATACTGTCATGTTTGCAAGCACAAAAGAGGATTCAAATGCCTGCCGATCTTCCCGAAAGCTCCGATGCTGCCGAACTTTTTCCGGCATCAAGTCGTCTGCCGACAATCGTCGGCAAGCCTGCTGACAATTGTCGACAAGCGGCTAAATACCGATTGGTTGGAAAGGATGAGGAGAGAAAAAGACTCCGGGATGAGAAAGCAATGGAAAAACAACCAAGATTATACTAACCTCAATGAAGAAATACGCTGGCTAATATCTTTAAGAGCCATATCAAGTGTTTCAAGCTCTTTATCTGTAAAACGACAGACTTTCCCATGTATTTTATTTCCATTCAAACGTTGATAGAACCAAGAAGATGATTTATTGAAATAATCCTTTGACAACTTGGAAACTGACAAATAAGGCAATATCGGTTCCAAACGCTCCCGAATCGTAAGCTGTTCCCTGATATCGGCAAGTTCCTGATGAATATTGTCAAAATCCTTTTGTACACCAATCGCAAGTTCCTCAATTTCCTGATCGGCCATACCATTCATTAATTCCGTTATCTGACGGTCAATAGCAGGTCGATCTGCCTCGGCACTCTGTTTCCACAGTTCCTTTAATTCAAAAAAACGATTCACTCTGTCCATCTTGCAACGTTTTTAAATTCATATGAAAAAAGGAAAATCCCCCTCTGGCCAGGAAGGGGAGAAGTCAGTTCATGATACTTGCGGAGATAGAATAACAGATCTTTTTCAACCTCTTCTATCCGGGCTTTTAGCCCATCGTCACTATGCATAGAACGTTTGTCTTAATGACATGACAAAGATAACAATAATATTATCAACCACAAATTATCCGATAATATTGTTGTTATCAAAGTAAATCTTCTATAAAAGAAAGATAAGCAGGAACAGATTCGAACAGTTCTTGCGCAGATAAAGGAGGGAACGATAAAGCAGGTTCTCAACCGTTCGGACGGAGAGATTCAGGCGTTCTGCTATTTCGGCTGCTTTCAGACCTTCGAGATAGGACATACGGAAGACTTCCTGGCTTCTTTCAGGCAGTTCGGCAACCTTTTTCATCAGTAAATCGAGCAGATCCTTTCGCATGAAAAGTTCGTCGGAAGCTTCAAAGAAATCAAGTTCGTCCAATTTTAACTGAAGGGCACGGTGATCGATGATCTCCTGCTCCATATTCATCCGGCGGAGATAATCCAGGCAGGCATTCCGTACGGAGACATAAAGCACCCGTTTCAGGTCACTCTCCGGAAGGCGGAACACCTGCTTGTCCCACAGTTTCAGGAATACATCGTGAACAATATCTTCTGCAAAGAAGCCGGAAACAAACTTCTCCGCAAAGCGCATCAACATCGGGGCATACTCCGTATAAATATGTTGATAATGATCTATGTCCAAAGATGCATTCCCCATACTTGCAAATATAGAAAAAAAATCTAATTATTCATTAACAAACACTTCATGCACACCCGGCTTATCGAATTTTATAGGTTCGACCTTCCCGGTGACAGCATTCATACATTGAACAATATCGTTTCCAGTAGTCTGGGCCTTGACTGCCCATCCATTTTCTTTTTTGCAGACAGACAGGATATCCGTCGTATTAGAAGCCGGCATAACAGCCAATCCATCAGCGCAATGTATGGTTTCGATATGATAGCGGCGTACAGCTACCGGGAATCTCTTACCCTTATATATGAAGGTAGCCAGACGCTGTTCTTGGTTGCTCGTCCAATCAGCGTTCAACAGATAGATCGTACGGCGATCCGAGTGATCCCAAACCGTGAAACCGACGGAAGGAGCCGCCTCCATCCAGCCTTTACAGACTTCCTCACCGGCAGTCTTGGCTGCAATCTCTTTCATGGCTGCCACGTAGTCAGCTTTCAACATTGTTTCGGCAGGATAGGCTTTCTGGGGGAAATAGATGATTTTTCCCAAACCACAGGTAATCTCTGTCTTAGTTGTTAATTGTTGGTAATTTTCTCCCAACATCTCACGGATAACCGCATCGTCGGAAGGAAAACGGACCGATTGGTCGGGCTGCAACTCTTCATTCAGATGAGCAGCCGTAAGCAAAAGTGTTCCGCCTTTGAATACGAAATCCCGGATACGCAGGAAATCATTCGCATCATAACTGTTCCATCCGAGGAAGATCATCGCCTTATACCGGTCCATCACATCTTGAGGTGCTTCGACAGGAAGCAAGTCAACCGTACCGTAAGGGGTGGAAGTGAACCAACCTTCCGGCCCGCAGCCATCCACGATATTGTCCGGATAGAAGACATTCAGCAGATCGAAACTTTCGCATGCCTTATTGAATTTCCATTTATCACCCTTCTGCGACCACAGGCTACCGCGACCGAACGATTTCCAAGCGTCATTACGTCCCTGAATCACGGCAATATTGCTTCTCAGATCTCCACGGCGGGAATGCGTTTCCACGAAATCGAGCATCTGATGCTGGGCAAACAGGTGTTCCTTGCCGGAAACGGAATAACGGTCGTTCATATATTCGTCCGTCCACAAGGCTTCTTCCGTATTCATGTGGGAAGAACCGTGCATATAAGCAACAGCCAGCGACATATACAGACGCAAGGAGTGCTTCGGATCGGTAAATGGGCCTGAGCCCCATTGCATGGCATGAAGCGTCCCGTAAAGCGGACGGCTGTAGGCGCGGGATGCACCACGCAAGGAAGAGAGTATGATTTCTTCCGGCCCGTACATTTGTTCGGCTCCCAACCAGTCGTAACCGGCTTGATACAGATAGCGGAACAATGTGGACGGTCCCGTATGGCGTGTACTCGGACCTTTGGAATAGCGGAAATTGGCAACGAGTTTGCGGGCGCCGTCGGCCATATCCGTCACTCCTTCCGGATCATAATGGATAAAGACACCGTGATCGGTATAAATCGGACGATGTTTGGCAAAGATTCCGCCATAAGGACGGTTGCGTGCCGCCATATCAGAGAAGACTCCCTGATACTGGAAATGCTGCCAGTAATAGTAGCCGCCGTCATTCTCATGCGCCTGCTTGCCACGGAACATCGGGGAAGCCAATGTTTCCAAAGAAAGATTGATCCGGCTTCCTGCCAGCGTACGCCCTTCGACTTGCCAAGCGTACGGGATTTTCAACTGGTCCAGCAACCGGGTGTAATGGCCGATTACGGCAGGGTCAGCAACGCGGAAACCGCTCCACTGGTAGGAAGGACGGAACTGATACCAGTTACCGATCCGGTTGGAAATATACCATTTAAAAAAATAATTATACGGCGTATATTGCTTGTCGATATAGATTTCATCACCAGACGAAAGGTAAATCTGCTCTGCTTCCTTGTCGATTACCTGGCGGATTTGTGCCTGCTCCGTACGGCTACCATCATCAAACACCAACGGGATAGCGTGACCGGCCTCGCCTGCACGCATTTCTACAACATGCAGACCGGGCTTTTCAAACAAACATTCCTGCTCGGCGGGCGTGGCAGCACCGTTTGCCTTTACTTTGAGGCTGACGCTCGGTTTATTCGTTTCCACCAATATGCCGAAAGAGGCGTTTTTGGCAACATATTCGGGGACGGAAACGACTTCGAAATCACGTGCGGTCTCTTCGATGATCTCCAAACCTCTCAATTCATACGGATAAGCGGCGCGATGTGGTTCTTTCCGGAGTGTCAGCTTCATCTCGCCACTGCCTTGCAAGGAAGACGGAAGCGGAATATAGAAATCCGCCACATTGGAAGCACGGTCGAAGATGTTTCCCTCGAAGAGCGTCTCTCCATTAAATTCGAGCTTCCACATCGGCCAGCTACGGGTTGCGAGGTTACAGCCGATCCAGTAGTTGTAGTCGTCCGTTTTTTGGGTAAATTTGGTAAATGGTATGGAGCAAACCACCTTCTTGTCCTGTGTCAGGCGCGGAGCTTCCACCCAACATTCGCCGCTGAAATGCGTTCCGCCAACACGCAGGAAAGCGCAAGCCACATTTTCCGGTAATACGAATGTCTCAGACACCGTCTGGTATTTTCCCGTACCTTCCGGGACCGGCATGTAGAGCACAGAATCCGGCTTATCATAGATATCGTCAGTCCCCCGTCCCGGTTTCTGGTAGAACAATTCGATCTCGACTCCGAAATCGCCATTCTTGGAAACAGTCAAATCCTGTTTCTTCACGACCGGCAGCGTAACCGTCAGTTCACCCGGTTTCAGCAACTTACCGGAAATGCGGTAATAGGCATGGCGCTCGAAATTATTGTCTTCGCCTTTGAAATAAAGCGAATAACGATCCTTTTTACGGATCACAGAATCCAAGTTGTCGTCAATATAAAACTCAGACCGACGGAACATTTCTTCACCTCTGCTCTGAAAAGGGGCAGACATCTTCACTCCTCCGATCACGCGCAAGAATTTCCGTGTCGGGATTCCGGACTGCCCGAAGGTAACGATTTCGGAGACGCTCTGATCGGGTTCGAGCAGATGTGTTTTTTCACTTCCTGCGGGGGTAAAGATGACTGTTCTTGTTTCTTTCCAAGAAGATGAGGCGTATGCCTGAAGTACAGCAAATACAATTAGGCATAGGGAGATACATGTTTTTTTCATATAAACTTAATACAAATGTTTTTCGTTCAAATCACTTTCCAAATGTACGATTTATTTCCGTATTATTATTACTCGCAGTTTTTATGTACTTTTGTAGATGTAATATAAGCACCTAAGACTGAAAAATGATAGTTGTAAGAGATACGGAGACATTGAAAGGGAAAAGGCTGGTAGCCACTATCGGCTTTTTCGATGGAGTTCATCTGGGACATCGTTTTCTGATTCACGAACTGAAGCAGGTGGCCGAGGCCGCTGGATTGCCTTCCGCCGTCATTACGTTTCCCGAACATCCCCGTGCAGTCCTGCACGCCGACTATCAGCCTAAGCTGCTCAATTCGTTCGAAGAGAAATTGAAACATTTGGCATCCACCGGGATCGACTATTGTATCGTGTTAGACTTCACTCTCGAACTATCCCGCCTGACGGCAAAAGAGTTTATCACGACCGTATTGGCAGACCGGTTGCATGTGGATACTTTGCTGATCGGCTACGACCATCGCTTCGGGCATAACCGCGAGGATGGCTTCGAGCAATATGTAACGTATGGTAAGAATTACGGCATCCGGGTGATCAAAGCTTCGCAATACAGCGAAGGTGAGGCGGCCGTCAGTTCGTCCGAAATACGGAAACTCCTTGCGGAATGCCGGGTAGAAGAGGCGGCTCATCTGCTGACTTATCCTTATGTGCTGAGGGGAAGCATCGTCAGTGGTTATAAGGTTGGCCGGAAATTAGGTTTTCCGACCGCCAATATCCAGGTAGACGAACCTTTCAAGATTATTCCGGGTATCGGCGTATATGCCGTTCGGGTCTATCTGAACGAACAGCGCTACAAAGGAATGCTGTACATCGGCAACCGCCCGACTTTGGACAACGGTGACAACATCACACTGGAAGTAAACATCCTCAACTTCTCCGGCGATATCTACAATAATGAAATAACAGTCGCGTTCATACAACACGTACGAGGCGACATCAAATTCAACTCCCTCGACCAATTGATCGACCAACTGAAAAAAGACAGGGAAACGGTGGATAGAATATTAACGGAATAAAACATATCATGTACTACGACGCAATAGACCTATTAAAAGGGATGATTTCACGTCCTTCTTTCAGCAGGGAAGAGGGAGAAGTGGCTGATTTTCTCAAGAAAAGCTGGGAAAAGGCCGGGTATAAGGTGAACCGCAAGGGGAATAACCTATGGCTAATTGCTCCTGGTTTTGATTTGGACAAGCCTACCTTGCTGCTTAATTCGCATATCGACACTGTCAAGCCGGCTTCGGGCTGGACCAAAGATCCGTTTAAGCCAGAGGAGACGGAAGACGAACGTCTGTACGGTCTCGGCAGCAACGATGCCGGCGCGAGCGTAGTCTCTCTTTACGAGGCATTCAGAGTGTTGTCAGGAAAGGAACAACCCTACAACCTGATCTTCTTGGCTTCATGCGAAGAAGAAGTTTCCGGTAAGAACGGGCTGGAAAGTGCTCTTGCCGACCTTCCTCCCATCTCATTCGCCGTTGTCGGCGAACCGACCGGTATGCAACCCGCCGTAGCCGAAAAGGGGCTGATGGTCCTGGATTGCGTAAGTACCGGTAAGGCCGGACATGCCGCCCGGAACGAAGGGATCAATGCCATCACGCTCGCTATGAAAGATATCGAATGGTTCAACACCTATCAATTCCCGGAAAAAAGTGATTTCCTCGGACCGGTGAAAATGAGCGTAACGATTATCCATGCCGGTACACAGCACAATGTCATTCCGGACCGCTGCGAATTTACCGTCGATATCCGGACAAACGAATTCTATCCCAACGAAAAGCTGTTCGAACTGATCAAGCCTCAGGTCGGCTGCGAAATAAAGGCCCGCAGTTTCCGCCTCAACTCTACCCGTACAGATTTGCAACATCCGTTCGTACGTCGCGCCGTCATGATGGGGAAAGAGCCTTTCGGTTCGCCTACTTTAAGCGACCAGGCCCTCATGCACTTCCCTTCCGTAAAGATCGGACCAGGAAACTCCGCCCGTTCCCATGCCGCCGACGAATATATCGGCCTGATGGAGATACGGGAAGCAATCGATATGTATGTGAAGTTATTAGACGGACTACAACTGGTATAAAATGATCCAACTGTTAAAAGACAAAAGCAATATTATGCAAGCCTTTTGGTTAGGTTTCGGAAGACTTAGCTCATTTGCATTGGCTTTTGTCAGTGCAGCGATTCTGTCCCGTTTTCTTAGCAAAGAAGATTATGGGACCTATAAACAAATCATGTATTTATATGCATCTTTTTCATTAATCTTCATGGCAGGTCTTCCGGAAACACTTACCTATTTTCTGCCAAAATTAAAGAAAGAAGAGCAAAAATACTTAGTTCTCCAGTTTGAAATAATATTCATCTTCTTAGGATTGCTGTTTTCTTCTTGCTTATATTTTGGCTCCTCTACTATCGCTGAGATATTGAATAACCCAACCTTGGCAGATGCACTAAAAATATATGCGCCGGTCCCCTTGTTGCTGATGCCGACTTTCACTATGGAAAGCATTTACATGAACGAACATAAAAGCCATTATCAAGCGATTTATCTTATTTTCTCGCGATTCATGGTTTTATGCGGTATTACACTTCCAGTCATTTTCTATCAGGCAAGTTGTCAAGTAGCTCTTCATGGCTTGGTCTTCTCGTCTGCTTGTATGCTCATTGTGGCTCTATTTTTGATAGCTAAGCCATACAAAGGATATCACTGTCAGAGAAGCCATTTGAATATACGAGATGTCATTGGCTATTCTATTCCTTTGTTGAGTGCAGACTTTGCTTTGATGCTATTCAATTCAGCCGATCAGTTTTTCATCAGCCGATATTTTGGAGAAGCTGTTTTTGCCGAATATTCCAATGGATTCATACAATTTCCTTTAGCAACTATGGTGTCAGGAAGTGTCCTAACTGTATTGATACCAATGTTTTCACAAGCCAATACTACTAAGAAACTAAACGAGGCTATCCGGTCATGGCAAAATGCCATCCGAAAAACCTGCTTGTTGCTCTATCCGATCTTAGTATTTTGTTTCTTTTTTGCGACAGAGATTGTTACGTTCATTTATGGGAAAAACTATACTTGTTCGGCCATTTACTTTCAAATCATACTTATTAGCAATTTATTTAATATTTATCCATTCCTTCCCCTTTTATTGGCACTCAAAAAGTTAAAAGTATATTCATCTTTTTACTTCTTATCTGCCTTATCCATCTGGGTAACGGAGGCTATTGGGATTCGTCTCTTTTCTTCCCCGATTGCTATTGCTTGTATATCAATTACCAATACAATCTTGTTAGTAGTCGTGTTTTACCTTTACATAAAAAGGGAGTTACAAACAACTGTGTTTACAAGCAGAATTTTGTTATTTCTGAGCAAGGTGCTATTTCACAGCCTATTGACTGCCTCTCTGATTTACTGGAGTACATCGGCCTTTCAGGAATCATATCCACCATTGATTACCTTGCTGATGGCATTTCTGCTTTTTTATTTAGTGCTCGTCGCAAGCAGTCGCTTGTTTGGACTCAATTATATGAGTATTTTAGTACATCTTTTTAATTCTTTCACAAACAAAAATCATGGACGTTCAAATTAAGTTATATCGAAATAAATGGATATCCGGAAACGGAATTCATAGCATCGGATGGGCTTCTACTCCTGACACTTGCTATCCGGATAAAGCCTTCCACCAATTTATCGAATCGCAAATTGATCCGAACACATTCGGCGCAGATGATGCTTATCAATTAGCAAACACACTCAATGGGAGCTATGCTTTAGTAATTACCACACATCAAAGCGTCTTTTTAATTGCAGACAGAACACGGTCATATCCCTTAATCTATCTAAAAAATAAGGGTGTCCTATATATCACAGATGATTTTTTATCTCTAAAAGCCGATTATGTACTCAAACCTACAGTGGATATTTCTCAGGCCGAAACATTCCTCCTTTCAAGTTTGACGTTCGGAAACCATACGATTTACAAAGAGGTATTTGGCATACAAGCTGCCGAAATAGTAGAATTATCTAAACAAAATGAGACTGCCAAGTCAAAACGTTATTTTCGCTATACGCTAAATACCGAAAACAAGCAGCAACTCATAACTAAAGAAGAGATCAACAAGCAAAACGAAATATTTGCCCATGTTTTCCAACGAATGTCAGATAGTGCTCCGACCGTACATAATTGGATTGTACCTTTAAGTGGAGGGCATGATTCTCGTATGATTATCAATCAAATACATAAGCTAGGAATTAAAAATGTGATTTGTTTTTCATACGGAGAAGTCAACAATCGGCAAGCTCAATTAAGCCAACGAGTGGCTAATGCATTAGAGTATCCTTGGTATTTCGTTGAATATACTGCTGAAAAGTGGTATCAAATACGACAAACTGCCGATTTTAACCGATATTTCGACTTTGCTTTCAACGGAATAAGCAATCCGCATATACAAGATCTGTTAGCAGTATATGAACTGAACAAACAGGGTGTTTTCCACCCTGACGATATTTTTGTTCCAGGACATACATTCGATTTTATCACAGGTTCTCAATGTCTAAGAAATATAAAAGAACTACAGTCGGAGAAAGATGTTATCAATTATTTGAGATACTGCATCAATCAATGGAGTTACAAAACACGTCCCAAACATCTTTTAAAAGAGATTACTGATATGATCAGGCAAACCCCTTTACCTTATAATAACTTTACAGAATACTTCTATTGGCAAGAATGGCATTGCAAATTTTTATTGAACAGTGTCCGTGTATATGAATATTTCGGATTTGATTGGCGTGCACCTTTATGGGACCAAGAGCTGGTTAAATATTGGCAATCGTTGCACGTAGACTACAAATTATACCGCAATTTTCTATATGAATGTGAACAACAAGGACTATATAATGAACCTCTACGCTCCATCCCATTTGATTTTCAAATGAATCCAAAAGCTCGCACAATAGACAAATTGTTGCGTTTGATTCCCTATACCTTCATTCGCAAAATTAAACATTATATTCGCCCGCAAGCCATACATTTAGATGACGGGCTGCATCATGTATATGCTCATCAAAAAACAATCTTAAAAGATCAGGCTACCTACAACTCTTGTCCCAAAGCATTACAAAACTATTTGAAACCGTATAAAAATCGACCTTTATGCTGGTTCCCAGACAATGATAACAATAGTATGTACGCTTTGCGAGAGCAATTTAAACAGGAAGTTTTTTCCTAATCCAGCCACGGAGCTGGATTCAATTTCGTCTTTTCTTTCCAAAGCTGGAAATGAAGGATCGTAGCATTGCCATCCTCAGTATCGGTAAAAATCTTTCCGATCGCCTGGCGGGTACTTACCTTATCGCCTGCCTTCACATAGACCTGGCTCAAATTGCTGTAAACCGTTAGATAGTTACCGTGACGGATAATGACCGAATTGTTATATCCCGGGACAACGAACACGCGTGTCACCTCGCCATTGAACACGGCACGAGCATCCGCCCCCGGAGCGGTCTGGATATCGATACCGCTGTTATTCGTACGGACATATTTCAGTTCCTGATGCTGCTGCTCGCCAAAGGCAGCGACAATCGTATGGCGACCGGACACAGGATAGGGCAAACGGCCCTTATTGCCTGCAAAATCATCAGACAAACGTTTCTCGGCTTTTGTCATGGCATATCCCCCTTTGGTATCGGCAACACGTTCCTCACGGACCTGCTCTGTCTCAGGTGCGGTATCAGGGACTTTCTTGCCTGAAGCAGCTGCCTTTTCACGTGCCAGACGGTTCCTTTCAGCACGGGCGGCCCGCTCACGGGCGGCTTCGGCTTCGGCACGGGCGATTTCTTCAGCTATCTGCTTTTCGATCTGGCGGTTCAGGGCATCAGCCTGCTTCTTCTTCTTTTTCAGATCAGCCTGCAACTGCTTCTGTTTCTTGTTTAACTGCTGCACCTCCTCTTTTTGGCTCGATTCTTCGGTCTGGAGCTTGCGGCTTTCATCTTCCCGTGCCCCCAATAAGGCGTTCTTCTCGGAACGCGTCTTTTCCAGTTCTTTCTGCTTGTCGGCAATTTCCTTTTGCTTATCGATAATTTCGGATGCTTGCTTCTTCTGCCAGTCGGCATACTCGCGAAGGTAACGCATACGGCGAAGAGACTGGGCGAAATTGTCGGCGGAAAGGATAAACAGCAATTTATCCTGCGAACTACGGCGTTTGTACATGCTTTGAACCGATTTACCGTAATTCTGCCGTTTATTCCCCAACTCTTTTTCCAGTTGGGAGATGTTACTGCGGGAAGAAGCTATTTGTTTGTCTATTTCCCCGATCTCTTGGTTCAGAAGACTGATAACCTGTTTACGGGAAAGAATTTGTTTGGAGAGCAGGTTTAGCCGGTTTAGAGAGTTACGTGCCGTCTGCCGCGTCTCGTCTAATAACTGGCTGGTCATCTCGATCTCGGCAAGTGCGGCTTTACGCTGTTTTTCGAGTTCGCGCACTCTTGCCGAGTTCTGTGCGAAAACAGAACCGATCGACAGCACGAATATGACGAACCAGAGATATCTCATCTTACATCTTACTACTACTCAACGATTTGATGATCTGAGACAATGTGATACGTTTATATTTGGCAGGAATGGAAAAATCCATTTTCACTGGGACATCCGTCTGCATACGGGAGAAATACAGCGTGATTCCTCCTTGCGAAGCGCCCTCCTTCATCACCTGCACATCCATTTTCATCGGAAATGGCTGTCCGTCTGCCAAGCGAAAATCGGCATAGTCCCATTGCAGGGCGTAACGGTCTGAAGGTTCGGCAATACAGGTTGAGAGAATCTTCTCCTCTCCATCCGCCATAAAAGTGTACAATAGTCCCATCACATCCTTTACCTGTATTTCGGCTGTGGGTCCGTCCTGCTTCAACTTAAAACGACTATACTGCTTCGGGCTGATCCCTTGCTGTCCAGGAAGGAACAGATGATTGGTGAAAAGCGCCTGCAGATTATAAAAATTGAACTCAATCGGCGTCTGCCCTTTTAGGTTGGCATAATTATCAGCTACATAGCGCTTGTTCATGCGGTCGATCACTTTTACGCTATCCACACTGATCTCGGCGCGGAAAACCTCAATACCTAAAAAAGGTTGTACGGACAACTGGAAAGCGCTGTCTTTTACCATCTTCAGGTCAACACGAGAACTCATATTGTTACCCGGCAGGTTCAAGTCTACGTTCAGGCGTGCGGTCAGGGTTTCATACTTAAACGCCTGCTCCTGCATAAGCGCAAAGAACTCGTTATGCGCTTTCGCTCCGCCTGCTTCGACCGTACCGACTTTCTTGGTCGATTTGCAGCCTGTGAACGACAGAGCGATAAAAAAGGCCAGCACAAAGGCAAAGCTTATCTTATTCATTCTTGACCTCCTCTTCTATATAGGTTCCTTCTGCGATCTTGCGATCCAGCACCTCACTTTCTTTTCCCATCTCCTTCGCTTTCTTCCACTGTTCAAGCGCTTTTTCCTTATCACCGCTCATAAAGAGGATATCGCCGTAATGGTCCACCAGTTCGGAACTTTTGGTCGTATCGTTGGCAAGAGCGCTCTCTATGTATATCTTGGCAAGCGTATAGTTTCCTTGTACAAAGAATATCCAAGCATAGGTATCAAGATAAGTCGAATTGTTCGGTTCCAGTTTGACCGCCAACGCGCTCATCCGCTCCGCCTTTTTCAGGTCTATCTTTTCCAGTGAAAGAAAATAGGCATAATTATTGAGGACGACCACATTCTTATCATTATATTTCAAAGCTTCGTCATATGCCTTGTAGGCTTCCTGCATATTCTTGATCTGATAGTAAATATCGCCTATCTGCCCATAAAAATCAGACTTCAACCCGACGTTCGTCTCTGGAATAATCTCCAGGCCGGCTTTGTAAGTATCCAGTGCATCCTGATACTTTTCCTGCTGGAAATAAGCGATCCCAAGATAAAAGTAATACTCCGGTGCATCGGGGAAAAGCTCCTGGCAACGGGTACAAATACGGATCACTTCGGGGATGTCTTCCGACTTCAACGCCAGGTTCAGGAGTTGTTGCCAGGCAGCAGCATTCGAAGGCTCCATCTCGGTAATCAGCTGAAACTGGAAACGGGCTTCGTCTGTCTTTCCCTGCGTAATCAGCAAACTACCGTACATCTGTTTCAGATCGATATCTTCCGGATGTTGTTCCAGCAATGTCAGGAAAAGGGCATTCGCGCTCTCGGTCCCTTTCTTCGTCTGCTGCAATTTGAGAATATAGCGGGACAGGATACCGACTTTCGTATCGACATCCAGCTTTTCATTCACCAATGCATTGCGTATCTGCGTCTCGGCAGCGTCCTTATTACCGACAGCTTCATAATAGTTCGCCATGGAGACAATGTAATAAGGACTTCCCGGATCGATTTCGTGCGCTTTCTGATAATATTTCAGTGCTTTGACCGTATCATTCTTTTCCAGGTGAAGATCACCCAGAATTATCTGATAGCGGGATTCCATCGGGAACTTGTCGGCAAGCTTTTCCACCTCTTTGAACGCATTTTCGGTCTGCTCCAACACGTTATACAACTTATATTTCTGCATTGAGAGCGCTTCATTCATTCCAATGGACGATTCGAGGGCGTCATAAGCATCGATCGCCTTCCCGATTTCGCCTTCCTGTGTAAGCGCATCCGCCAGGTAATAGTTCAACTCCGGTTTTCCGGGATAATCTTTTACAAGCTTCTCATACTCTTCCGCCGCCTCGCCGAACATACCAAGGTTGCGGCTCATGGTCGCCAACGCCAGTCTATAGGTAAAATTATCGGAACTGTAAGCCACTGCACGTCTCAACATCTCCAACGACTTTTCCGGACGGTTCAGCTGGGCATAAAACGAAGAAAGTTCGTATAAGACGGCCGAAGCAGTCGAGTCGATCGCCAGACAATGGTTAAAGGCATCATAAGCAGCATCGAATTTTCCGGCAGTCTTCAAGTTCAGCCCTTCGTAGAAGAAATAATCGAATTTCCGCTGATCCGCCTCCTGTCCCTGCGCCCTCAACGACAGCGGACATCCCATCAAAGGGAATAGGAACAATATCGAAAACAGCAACTTTAGCATTTTCCTCATAATTGTCAATTATCAATTATTAATTGTCAATTCAGAATTATTTCCCCGTGTGACCGAAGCCGCCAGCACCCCGTTCGGTGTCGTCCAGCGCTTCCACCAGCTGCCAAGCGACCTGGCTATGAGTCGTGATCACCATCTGGCAAATCCGCTCTCCGTCATTGACGGTAAAAGGTTCGGATGAGAGATTTATCAGGATTATACCGATCTCGCCGCGATAGTCCGCATCGATAGTACCCGGAGTGTTCAGCAATGTAATGCCATGCTTCAATGCCAGACCGCTACGGGGGCGCATCTGTGCCTCATAGCCTTCCGGCAATGCGATATATAATCCGGTCGGAATCAGTTTCCGTTCAAGGGGGTTCAAAACTACCGGTTCCGTCAGATTTGCACGGATATCCATTCCTGCCGACAGCGGAGTCGCGTATCCCGGCAGCGGATGGTGTGACTTATTTATGATCTTTACTTCCATAAACTCTTTTATTTCCGGGCAAATTTACACAAATATCCCTGATTACCATCTCTTGGAAGTTCCATTATTCTTTAAATTATGCTTATAAAACGAACGTTCATCGCTCAACAGGCTTAGCTCACCCGGACAGCCTTCTGTCACTTCGAGCGGAAGATGAGCACGATAACTTTGCAGGTTCATTTAGAATAGACTCATTATAAAAGCAAAAAGGATCACCCTCACAGGCAACCCTTTCTTATTAACCAAAACCTTAACTATGAAAAAATTTATGATGCAAATATAGGGTATCTTTTTTAATCTGCAAACTTTTTCGAGAAAAAATTCATATACTATCGAGCGAATGCATGCCGAATGTAGTTTGATGGCTATCTATCAATTCATTACCAACTTTCACTTCTACTATAGCAGTGTATAGATAAGGATTTCGGACACTCCATCGTTCCGGATAAAACATTTCTATCGTATGTATAACGACCTTCTTCCCTCCAGCTGCGATCTCTGCCGGAGAGGATATCTGATAGAGAACTTTCCCTTCCCGATCCTGTATCCGGGTAGAAACTTCCACGATTACGCCAGAGGCTTCATTCTTCAAGGGTGTTTCAATTTCGACCGTACTCTTGTCCGCATTAATGACCGGGATAGTGATGTTCGTTCCCCAATTATCCACATGAACCTGTCCGGCTTTCACCAGCCATACATTCCGGCCGATATCAGAATCCGAATCCCGGTGAGAGTTAAATTGTACGCAACTGTCTGTTTGAACAAGTAATATATTTTCTTTCTTGCCATAATTCAGAAACGGTGTTAGGACAAAACGAGACGAGGCATTTCCGTCAGGACGAGGACATAACCAATGTCCGTTCAGCCAGATCTTACGATTCAGGGTCGCTCTTTCAAAATCCAGACAGATCACTTTTCCTTTGTCTTTTTCGGGCAACTTGAATTGTTTCCGATATCCATCCATGCCCTCACACAGTGTATCGCCTTCGGATATGAAAGCATCTGTTTGTCCTCCGCCCAAAACAAAGTCCCATTCCTGGCTGAAGGATATTCTTTCATACCCTTTTTTCCAAATGCCACATGCGGTAAGAGACAGACAGATCAGGGCAAATACGGATAGTCTCATACGTGTACAGTTAACTCGTTTATATTATACAAAGGTAATACAAAAGAGACTAAAAAATGAGAGAAGAACATACAAAATAAAGGGGTATGTCGTTATAATATCATACATTTGTAGGGATGAACCTGTTTGTTCATCTTCAAAAAAGAAAGATAAAACTATGGCAGCAAAGAAAGACAGAGTGCTTTGGGCAGACGATGAGATAGATTTGTTAAAGCCCCACATCCTTTTCCTGCAGGATAAGGGATATGAAGTGATTCCGGTAATCAGCGGGCAGGACGCCATCGAATGCTGTAAGGAAGAGTCGTTCGACATTATTTTCCTGGACGAGAATATGCCGGGGCTGACCGGATTGGAAACATTGGCACAGATCAAGGCGATCAATCCCGATGTCCCTGTCGTCATGGTTACCAAGAGCGAAGAAGAAAGCATCATGAACCAGGCTATCGGTAACAAGATCGCCGATTACCTGATCAAACCGGTCAATCCAAATCAGTTACTCTTGTCTATCAAAAAGAATGTTCATAAGAATGTAATTATATCCGAGACGACAACTGTCGGCTATCAGCAGGAGTTCGGGCGTATCGGCATGCAGATCAACGACTCGCTGACAACCGACGACTGGATGGAGGTTTACAAGAAACTCGTCTATTGGGAAATAGAACTGGAAAACAGTCAGGTTCCGATGACCGACCTGCTACGCATGCAGAAACAGGAGGCGAACAGTGCATTCGGCAAATTTGTCAAAAAGAATTACGTGGACTGGATTCAGAACCCCGGAATCCGCCCGTTGATGAGCCCGGATTTATTCAAAAAGAAAGTATTCCCGATGCTCGACAACGGAGATAAGGTCTTTTTCATCCTGATCGACAACTTCCGTCTCGATCAGTGGCGCGAAGTAAAGGATCTGCTTGCCGAATACTATACGTTCGACGAAAGCCTATACTACAGTATCCTTCCGACTGCCACACAGTATGCCCGCAACTCGATCTTCTCAGGGCTGATGCCTTTGCAGATCGAAAAGATGTTTCCGGAATTTTGGGTGGACGAGGATAGCGAGGAGGGGAAAAACCTGAACGAAGCACCGCTTATCCGGACGCAGATCGAGCGGTTTCGTAAGAAATATACCTTCTCCTATCACAAGGTGCATGATTCGCAATATAACGACAAGTTGCTGAATATCGTCCCTTCCCTGCTTCATAACCAGTTGAATGTGGTGGTACTGAACTTTGTCGATATGCTTTCCCATGCCCGTACCGAAAACAAGATGATCCGCGAACTGGCCCAGAGCGAAGCTGCCTATCGCAGCCTGACACGTTCCTGGTTCCAGCATTCGGGTACGCTGGAACTTTTCAAGCGTATTGCCGGAAAAGGATATAAAGTGATCGTTACGACCGACCACGGTACTATCCGTGTCGATAACCCGCAGAAAGTAATAGGCGATAAGAATACAAATACCAACCTGCGCTACAAGGTTGGCAAAAACTTGAATTATAATCCGAAAGAAGTATTTGACATCCGTTTTCCCGACAAGGCAGGGTTACCTTCCCCGAACCTGAGCAGCAAATACATCTTTGCGATGAACAATGATTTCTTTGCTTATCCGAACAACTATAATTATTATGTTTCTTATTATAAGAATACATTCCAACACGGTGGTATTTCGATGGAAGAAATGCTGATTCCTTTCATCACTATGACAGTAAAATAATTGGCAACCGCAAAATAATTGTCAATTGACAATTGACAATTGACAATTGTTTTAACTTTGCAATCGAAAACTTCAATTGCCGGCTGTCAATTACCAATTCTCTTTCTCACTGAATTGTCTATTGTCAATTGTCAATTGCCAATTATTAAAGTTATGCATACAATTAAAATCGAAAGTTTAGATACGATCCGCCAAGCAGCCAAAGAGTTTATTGCCGGGATGGACGACCGTACCGTTTTCGCTTTCCGGGGCGATATGGGAGCCGGGAAGACCACTTTCATCAAGGCTATCTGCGAAGAGTTAGGCGTGGAAGATGTCATCAACAGCCCGACGTTCGCCATTATCAACGAATATCGTAGCGGAGAAACCGGTGAACTGATCTATCATTTTGACTTCTACCGCATCAACAAATTAAGCGAAGCGGAAGATATAGGCACGGAAGACTATTTCTATAGCGGTGCTCTCTGCTTTATCGAATGGCCGGAAAAGATCGAAGAATTATTGCCGGGTGACGTTGTGGAAGTTGCCATTACAGAAAACCTGGACGGTTCCCGCACCGTAGAAGTGAAATAAGATGGAACCTACCGAATATTTTATCCTGACACTCTTTATCGCATTAGGGATATTCTCGATTGTCGCTGCAATCCTGAATCTCGACTGGTATTTCCAAACCAGTGGAGCCATGACATTCGTCAAGTGGCTGGGGCGCAAAGGCGCCCGTATTTTCTATGCTCTTTTGGGATTAGGATTGATTGCCTGTGGAGTGACAGGACTTCTCTTTTGGAATTGACAATTGACAATTTTAGAGATAGAACAATCGACCAAAGGCCGAACTAATTGTCAATTGTCAATTGTTTAAACCAGTGCAAAGTCCAGTTGTTTCCTCTCCAGGTTAGCTTGTGCTACTTTTACCGTGATGGCATCTCCTAATTGATAAGTACGTTTCGTTCTACGACCAAGCAGACAATAGTTCTTGTCGTCAAACTCATAGAAGTCATCATCGAGATCACGGATCGGAACAAGCCCCTCACATTTGTTTTCATTCAGCTCCACGTACAAACCCCATTCGGTGACACCGGATACGACACCATCGAATACCTGTCCCAGTTTATCTTTCATAAACTCGACCTGTTTGTACTTGATGGAAGAACGTTCGGCATTTGAAGCCACTATTTCCATCTCGGAGCAATGTTTGCAATACTCCTCATACTTGCTCTTTATCACACTACGGCCACCTGCCAGATAGCGTTCCAGCAAACGATGTACCATCATATCCGGATAACGGCGGATAGGAGAAGTGAAGTGTGTATAATAGTCCATTGCTAACCCATAATGACCGATATTATCCGTCGTATAATGAGCTTTCTGCATGGAACGGATAGCCAGCGTCTCCACCAGATTTTCTTCTGGTTTACCCTGTACGTTATCCAACAACTTGTTGATACCTTTGGATATATCCGTTTTCGTCCCTTCCGTACGCATCTTGTAACCGAAGCGGTTGATGAATGCGGAGAAGTCCCTCAATTTTTCAGGATCCGGCTGTTCATGAATACGATAGACAAACGTTTTCTTTGTCCTATTCTTGCTCTTTCCGACAAACTCGGCTACCGTACGGTTGGCCAGCAGCATGAATTCTTCAATCAGTTTATTAGCTTCCTTCGATTCTTTGATGTAGGTTCCTAACGGTTTACCGTTCTCGTCTATGTCGAATTTGACTTCGTAACGGTCGAAAGCGATTGCCCCGTCCTTAAAGCGACGGTCACGCAATTTTTGCGCCATGCTGTTAAGCATCAGGATTTCTTCTTTATAATCGCCTTCTCCTGTCTCGATGACAACCTGAGCTTCTTCATAAGTGAAGCGACGGTCGCTCTTGATAATGGTACGGGTGATATGGGATTGTTGGACTTCGGCATCCTTATTCAACTCGAAAACTGCGGAAAAACAAAGTTTTTCTTCATCCGGACGGAGCGAACAGATCTGATTGCACAGACGTTCCGGTAACATCGGGATAGTGCGGTCCACGAGATAAACAGATGTCGCACGACTGAAAGCTTCCCGGTCTATCAGACTTTCAGGTTTGACATAGTAGGTCACATCGGCGATATGAACGCCTACTTCCCAATTGCCATTATCCAACTTACGGGCGGAAAGGGCATCATCGAAGTCCTTAGCATCTTTCGGGTCAATCGTAAAAGTCGTGATGCCACGGAAATCCTCACGCTTGGCAATTTCCTCTTCGGGAATTGCTTCCGATATCTTTTCCGCAGCCTTCTCTACATTGACCGGATATTTATACGGAAGGTTGAACTCTGCCAGAATAGCGTTCATCTCCGCATTGTTTTCACCGGCGGTACCCAAAATATCTACCACCTCACCCAGCGGGTTCTTGGCTTCCTCCGGCCATTCGGTAATACGGACGATCGCTTTGTCGCCAGTCTTGCCACCTTTCAACTTGTCTTTTGGGATAAAGATATCGTTTGCGAGCGTTTTGTCTTCCGTTATCAGGAACGCAAATCCTTTGGTCACCTGTAGTTTACCGGTAATCAATCGTCGCTCACTTTCCAGTATCTCGATAACCTCGCCTTCCGGGTCAGCCCCTTTTCTCTTGGCATGAAGCTGTATTTTTACCTTATCACCGTTAAGCGCATGTGCGGAGTTTCGCTCTGCCACAAAAATCGGCGTCCCCCCATCTTCGGGAATAAAAGAGTTTTTGCCATTCTGACGGCGCATAAAGGTTCCGATAGCAGTCGTTCCCCAATTATTATAACGGTAACGTCCCCGGTCTATTTCGGAAATGAAGTTGTCGGAAGAAAGAGCATACAGGATATCCACCACCTGCAACTTCTGCACCTGATTGGTTACTCCTATCATACTGCTGATTTGTCGATAGTTAAAAGGTTCTTTGGGAGAAGACTTGAAAACGTTGATGATGGCATTGATCATAGCCTCTTTTTTCATCCGTTTGTTTTCGCCTTTGGAATTGCTTTTCTTCTTCCCCGGTTTATTACTTTTCTTTTCAGATTTACTCTTAGTCATATATCTTTTTCAATGTTTTACAAAGTAAACAATAAATTTTGAGAAGCTGTTTACATTTGTGATAAATAATCTTCGGGAGATTTATTCCCCGAAACAGTTGGCCCTTACACCTTTAATACCCGGTTTGCAACAAAATACACTGCCACTTAAGGGGTATTCCCGGAGTTGTTCCTCGGACAAGCCTGCACGAGCCGTTGTTATGTAAAGCGTATCCATTTTATTGCCTCCGAAAGCGCAAGAAGCGACATTAGGTGCCGGGACCTCTACTTTCGCCAGCAATTCTCCCGTGTAGGGATTGTAGCAATAAACACCATATCCTCCCCATTGGGCTACCCAAAGGTGATCGTCGCTATCAATCGCCATACCATCGGGTGCTCCCGTCCCGTCGGGCAAGGTAACGGCTATACCGTCGAACAAGATATCTCCGTTGTCGGCATCGTAGCGGTAGCGGGCTATCTTACCGGTCGGCGTGTCGTTATAATACATAAACTTCTTATTGGACGACCAGACAATCCCGTTTGAAATCGTGACCTTTTTCAATTTCGTGGTGACAGTTCCGGCAGGCGAAACAGTGTACAAGGTCCCGGCACCTTTAGGTGCACCAAATCCCATCGTCCCTACCCACAAATGTCCGGCAGGATCGCATTTACCGTCGTTACAACGCACTTTACCGTTTTCGTCAGGTATCGGAGCAATGGAAGTGGTATGGCCGTCATGCAGGTTTACCCGCACAATTTCATTTTGCAAGGCTATGATAACCGTACTGTCCGTTTCGGGAACCACCGTCGATACCATACGATCGAACTTCCAGGAACTACATTCTTTTGTATCGGGATGATATTCGTATAATGTTTGCCCTTCGATGTCCACCCAAAACAAAGTGTGACGCTCGGGATGCCAGATAGAACCTTCTCCAGTAGTCGCTTCAGCCTGATAAGCCAACTCTGCTGGAATCATTTCGACCTTTGGTGAGCAGGATGTTGTCATAATTAAAAGTGATAATAAAATAGATGCGTTAATAAGAAAATGTTTCATGGTATAAAAAAGACTGTTCTTGCCAGTTACGGATAAGTTTTATGCAAATATACTAAATAAATCCGAGATTTCTTTTAAATTAGGCGCCGAATTTATATAATCGGCTTTGATTGCCATTAATGAACAGATTTTAAATGAATAGTAAAATGAAAGAATTGAATGAAAAAACTGCCGGCAAAATGCTGTATCCGGAACGGATTATCCAGTTCGGCGAAGGCAATTTCCTCCGGGCATTCGTGGATTGGATTATCCAGAAGATGAATGAAAAAGTGGATTTTAACAGCAGCGTTGTGGTGGTCCAGCCTATCGACCGGGGAATGGTCGACATGTTGAACGCACAGGATTGCTTGTACCATGTCAATCTTCAGGGATTGGACAAAGGCAAGAAGGTCGACAGCCTTACCCGGATCGATGTGATAAGCCGCGTGTTGAATCCTTATGTGGATTTTTCCGCATTCATGAAACTGGCGGAACAGCCGGAAATGCGCTTCGTCATTTCAAATACGACGGAAGCAGGAATCACCTTCGATCCGGCTTGCAAGTTGGAGGACGCGCCTGCTTCTTCTTATCCGGGCAAGCTGACGCAATTGCTTTATCACCGCTACAAAACATTTAACGGAGAAAAAGACAAAGGCTTGCTCATCTTTCCGTGCGAATTGATCTTCCTAAACGGGCATAAACTGAAAGAGACCATTTACCAGTATATCGATTTGTGGCAATTAGGAGAAGATTTCAAAACCTGGTTTACGGAATGCTGCGGTGTATATGCGACGCTGGTCGACCGTATTGTCCCGGGATTTCCACGTAAAGAGATCGATTCAATTAAAGAGAAACTGCAATATAACGACAATTTAGTCGTACAGGCGGAAATATTCCATTTATGGGTAATCGAAGCGCCCGAATCGGTCGCCAAAGAGTTTCCGGCAGACAAAGCTGGCTTGAATGTACTGTTTGTTCCGAGCGAGGAACCTTACCACCAGCGGAAGGTGACCCTTTTGAACGGTCCTCATACTGTTTTAGCACCTGTCTCTTGGCTTTCCGGAGTGAATATCGTGCGGGATGCCTGCCAACACGACATTTTAGGGAAATACATCCACAAAGTGATGTTCGGGGAATTGCTGGAAACGCTGAATCTGCCGAAAGAAGAATTGGTACAGTTCGGCAATGACGTTATGGAACGTTTTAACAATCCGTTCGTCGATCATTCGGTTGTCTCAATCATGCTGAACTCATTTCCTAAATATGAAACACGTGACCTGCCGGGCTTGAAAATTTACCTGGAACGGAAAGGCGAGTTGCCCAAAGGACTGGTGTTAGGTCTGGCAGCTATTATTACCTATTATAAAGGATATGTCCGTACCGATGGAGCAAAATCCGAACCGAATGATTCCGCCGAGATTCTTCAACTATTGCAAGACCTTTGGGCTACTGGCTCGACCGGTCAAGTCGCCGAAGGCGTATTGGCTGCGACTTCCATTTGGGGAGAAGACTTGAACCGCATTCCTGGATTAACCAGTATGGTAAAAGGTTTCCTGGATGCCATTGAAGAAAAAGGAATGCTTAATGTCGTTAAAGAAATTTGCTGATGCGGACTTATATACAAATAAATCCGGCAGACAATGTCATCGTCGCCGTAAAGGATTTACAGGCCGGTGCATCTTTGGATATCAACGGTAAAACGATCGTCGTCCTGCAGGATATCCCTGCAGGACACAAAGTAGCCTTACAGGATTTTAAAGAGGGAGACTATATAATTAAATATGGCGCTCCCATCGGACATGCCCGTAAAGCGATAACTGCCGGAAGCTGGGTGAATGAAAAGAATATCAAGACCAATCTGGAAGGGTTACGGGAATATGAATTCAATCCGCAACCTACTCCGGAACAGTCATCCGGAAAGCCGCTTTCCTTTAAAGGATATCGCCGCAAGAATGGAGAAGTGGGAATCCGGAATGAGATATGGGTGATTCCGACCGTCGGTTGCGTCAACGGTATCACACATCGATTGACAGATCGGTTACAACAGGAGACACAGGGCGCCGGAGTCGATGCGATCGTCGCATTCCCTCATAATTATGGCTGTTCCCAACTGGGAGACGATCATGAGAATACCCGGAAGATTTTACGGGATATGGTTCTGCATCCGAATGCCGGTGCAGTTCTCGTTGTCGGGTTAGGTTGCGAAAACAACCAGGTCGGCGCTTTCCGTGAAATACTTGGCGATTACGATACGGAACGTATCCGCTTTATGGAAACTCAAAAGGTGGACGATGAACTGGAAACGGGAATGGCACTGTTGCGAGAACTCTATGCGATTGCTTCGCAGGATCAGCGGACAGATATTCCTTTAAATGAATTGCGTGTAGGATTGAAATGCGGAGGATCGGATGGATTTTCCGGTATTACGGCCAATCCGCTGTTAGGTGTCTTTTCCGACTTTCTGGTAGCCCAGGGAGGGACAACCGTCCTGACAGAAGTTCCGGAGATGTTTGGCGCCGAGACGATCCTGATGAACCGGAGCGAATCGAAAGCTGTCTTTGAGAAGACCGTTCATCTGATTAACGATTTCAAATCCTATTTTATAGAGAACAAACAGCCGATTTACGAAAACCCTTCTCCGGGTAATAAGGCAGGAGGCATTTCCACCCTGGAAGAGAAATCCCTGGGTTGCACGCAAAAAGCCGGAACATCGGCTGTCCGAGACGTGATGCTTTACGGTGAACAGCTAAAAACAAAGGGACTGAATTTGTTGAGTGCCCCCGGGAACGATCTCGTAGCCAGTACGGCTCTTGCTTCATCCGGCTGTCATCTGGTTTTGTTTACAACCGGAAGAGGAACTCCGTTCGGCACATTTGTTCCGACAGTCAAAGTTTCGACCAACAGTAATCTAAATGCCCGCAAACCGAACTGGATCGACTTCAATGCCGGCTCCCTTTTGGAGGGCAAAAGCATGGAGGAACTTTGTGAATGTTTTATCCAGTTTATCATCGGTATCGCAAGTGGCAACCCGACTAACAATGAAAAGAACGGTTACAGAGAGATCGCAATCTTCAAATCCGGTGTGACACTGTGATTCACACAAGTCTGATAGACGCAGATTCAAATAAATAAAATTATATCTGCGTCATCAGACTCATATTTTCTTAAATCTTCTTCTCAATAACTGCTTGTACCACATTCAGCACATAGTCGCCTAACTTCTCAGCTTCACCAATGATATCCATGTAGTAGACACCGTCCTGATACTGGTATTTCTTATTGTTGATATTTTCTACATTGTGGATCTTCAACTGATTGCGGTAATTGTTTATTTCATTTTCGATGTTATAAGACGGATTGACATCGTCGCGTACAAGCTCCGACTTCTTCAGAATCTCAATCATACGATGCAAAGCCTTCTCCGTAAGTGCCAACATCTGGTCCACATTGTGATTCTGCTCGTCTGTGAATATCGATTTAAACTCGTTACGACGTTTGATGCTTCTCGCCATGTTATTGCAAGAGTCCGCTATACTCTCGATCTCCGATACGGCACGCAGCATGATACGGATTTCTTCCTTACCTTCCGAACTCAAGCGACCTTCCGCCACGCAAGTCAAATAATTGGCAATCTCGATCTCCATCCGGTCACTGATACTTTCGTATTTCTCGACACGGCTATAAATTTTCAAGAAAGCATCCTCATTCTTCTCGTAGAACAGCGCTTTCACCATATCCAGCATACGGCCTGTACGCTCGGCAAACAGCGTGATCTCCTTATGTGCCTGCAAGATCGAAAGTTCGGCTGTCGACAGCATACCCCCCGTAATATAACGTAAACGATATTCCTCGTCCTCGTCTTTCTTTCCTTTGATAAGGAAGCAAACCGTCTTCTCGATCAGCCCGACAAACCAAATCATTATAAAGGTATTGCTGATATTAAAAGCCGTATGGAAAGCAGCCAACTTGAAAGAAACAGCCACTGCTGGATCAGATATATTCATGACATCGGTGACGAACCAAGATACGGCAGCCGTAAACGGATAAAACAAAACCAAGACCCACATAACGCCGAATATATTGAAGACGAGATGCGCCAAAGCAGCCCGCCGGGATTGCGTATTGCCAGTCAAGGCGGCCAAATTAGCGGTAATCGTCGTACCGATGTTTTCACCCAGCACAAGCGCGACTCCCAGATGATAATCAATCCATCCGTTAGCACACATAATCAACGTGATAGCCATCGTCGCAGCAGAAGCCTGCACGATCATTGTCAGGATAGCTCCGATGAACAGAAACAGGATGATGGACAAGAATCCCATGTCAGTATAATTCTGTACAAAGGCAAGCATCTCCGGATTGGCCCCAAGATCCGGTGCATTGGCTTTTAAGGCCTGAAGTCCCATAAAAAGGAAAGAGAAACCGAAAATGAACTCTCCGACCGATTTACGTGAACTTTTCCCGGAAAACAGGAGTGGAATACCGAATGCGAGTAGAGGAAGGGCAAAAGCCGCAATGTCAACTTTGAACCCGAGAGCCGAGATCAACCAGGCGGTAACGGTCGTACCGATATTGGCTCCCATTATGACTCCGATAGATTGGGTAAGAGTGAGCAGACCGGCGTTTACGAAACTGACCACCATGACTGTAGTGGCGGATGATGATTGAATCAGGGCTGTAATTAAAACCCCGGTAAGCACTCCGGTAACCCTGTTCGTCGTCATGGCCGTCAGAATCCTGCGCAGACTGTCTCCCGCAAATTTCTGCAGACCTTCGCTCATGATCTTCATACCATACAGGAACAAACCTAAGGAACCTATAAGGCGTAGAAAATCAAAAAATGAATAGTCCATTTAAAATACGTTTAAGTGGATGTATATCCGATTAATATTCCTAACTTTAGGGGACAAAAGTATAAATAATAACTGAGATACCATGTCTGAAACTATTACAATTTATTGCAAAAATAACAATACTTATAAAGAGGTGCCGATCGGCTCCTCGCTGTTGGACATCTATTCACTGGTTGGCGCACCCCTCCGGTTACGCCCGATGAATGCGCAAGTAAATAACAAAACAGAAGGGCTTACCTTCCGTTGCTGGCATCCGAAAGATGTTGAATATGTCGACTATTCCGGACTTTCAGGGATGCGGACATATGTCCGTTCCCTCTGTCATATTTTCTCGAAAGCAGTGAACGATGTACTCCCTTCGGCAACTCTGAACCTGGAACATCCCATCTCGAAAGGCTATTATTGCGTTATCCACAACGGCAAAGACATAGACGAAGAAACGATTGGCAAAATCAAGAAGCGGATGCGTGAAATCATCGACGCAGACCTTCCTTTCCATTTGAAAACGGTCCGCACGGTCGATGCAGCAGTCTTGTTCCGTGAAAGGGACATGAACGACAAGGCCCGTCTGATCGAAAGCGCCGGTATGCCTTATACGTCTTATTACGAACTGGACGGCTATATCAATTATTTCTATGGTTGCCTGACTCCTTCCACCGGCTATATACAGCATTTCGACCTGGTTCCTTATTTCGACGGCGTATTGCTGCGCGTACCCCAAAGGACGAATCCGACAGAGTTGGAACCGGTCATCCGCCAAGATAAAATGTTTCAAGTTTATAAGGAACATCTGACGCTACAACGCACGGTCGGATTGGATAACGTCGGAGACCTGAACCGGGCGATAGAGAAGGATATGGCATCCGAGGTCATTATGGTTTCCGAAGCCATGCAGGAAAAACAGGTAGCCAAGATCGCAGAGGAGATTGCCGCCCGCTACGATAGCGGTATCCGTATCGTATTGATTTCCGGTCCGTCTTCTTCGGGAAAAACAACTTTCTGCAAACGGTTGGAGATTCAGTTGATTACAAATTTGATCCATCCGGTCGGACTTTCACTGGACGATTATTTCCTGAACCGTGAAGATACGCCGAAGGACGAATCCGGCGAATATGATTTCGAATCGCTGTATGCGCTCGACCTGCCTTATTTCAACAGTGAATTGCAGAAACTCCTTTCAGGCGAAGAGATCGAAGTGCCGAGCTTCGATTTTGAAACAGGTCACCGCGTTTTCAAAGGGAAGAAACTGAAGATGCAGAAAAACTCCGTCCTGGTGATAGAAGGCATCCATGCCCTGAACCCCGAACTGACCTCCATGATTGAAGATCGCTACAAATACCGGATCTATGTATCCGTGCTGACTTCCATCTCGCTGGACAACCATAACTGGATTCCAACAACCGACAATCGCCTCTTACGCCGCATCATCCGTGATTATCGGTTCCGCGGATATTCCGCACGCGACACGATCGCACGCTGGCCCAGCGTACGCCGGGGTGAGGACAAATGGATATTCCCGTATCAGGAGAACGCGGATGCGATGTTCAATAGCGCCATGTTGTATGAGCTGGCCGCCCTGCGCAAGGAAGCCGAACCGATCCTGGGCGAAGTGCGCGAATGTGATCCGGAGAATGCCGAAGCATATCGTCTGCTCCGTTTCCTCCGCTACTTCAATTACATTCCCGATGTCGGGCTTCCAGGCACTTCCCTTTTGCGTGAATTCCTCGGAGGCGGCAGTTTCCGGTATTGATCTGCAACAACGGAATATTTTCATATGAAGGAACAGGAATTCCATACCCATGAAAATATTGTTTCACTCCCATGAAAATTTATTTTCCCGCAAGAGAAAATAAATTTTCACCGGATGGTAAAAGATGAAACATTACCTTTGCAGCCAATAAAAAACAGGGAGGATATGAAAGAGGCTTTTATAAAACTGCATATTTCCATTATCTTAGCTGGCTTTACCGGCTTGTTCGGAAAATTAATTACACTGAATGAAGGATTACTCGTTTGGTACCGCATGCTTTTTGCAGCAATTATGCTTTTTATAATCCTTTGGGGAAGTGGAAAATTAAAGCGGACTTCCTTTCGCGAAGTGTTGAAAATAGCGGGAACCGGGCTGCTGTTAGGGCTTCACTGGGTATTCTTCTATGGAAGTATCAAGGCGGCAAATGTTTCGATCGGGGTAGTCTGCTTTTCACTGGTCGGCTTCTTCACAGCCTTATTGGAACCTCTGATTATTGGAAGGCGGGTATCGGTAAAAGAACTCTTGTTCAGTCTGGTGACTGTATGCGGTATCGTTTTAATCTTCCAGTTCGACACCCGTTATCGGACAGGAATTATCATCGGTGTGATATCTTCGGCACTGGCAGCTCTTTTCACCATTACAAACAAGAAAGTGGGAGTACGGCATGCTTCCAGCATGATGTTGTTTTACGAAATGATTGGCGGTTTCTTAGGACTGACCTGTCTGCTACCGTTCTATCTGCATTTCTTTCCGGTGGAAACGATCCTACCGGGAATGACCAATTTCCTCTACCTGTTGTTGCTTTCGCTGGTTTGCACAATCGGGCTGTACCTCTTACAGATACAAGTATTGAAACAGGTATCCGCATTCACCGTGAATCTGAGTTACAACCTGGAACCGGTTTACAGTATTATCCTAGCTATGCTTTTTTTCGGCGAGGCGAAAGAGTTGAATCTCGCTTTCTATGCCGGATTGGGATTGATTCTCCTTTCTGTCCTGCTACAGACGCGGGAAGCTACCCGTTGTAAGGGAGCGTAAACCAGAACCGCGCACCTTCTCCCGGCCTCGAATCGACACCGATTGTCCCGTTAAGAGCTTCGATAATGGTTTTGCAGATTGTCAGACCTAAACCGGTTCCCTGCTTGAACGAGTTAATTTTCACGAAGCGGTCGAAGATCGACTGCTGATGCTGAAGCGATATTCCGATACCCGTATCAATTACTTCGATCAGGACATAGCCTTCTACAATGCGGTAAGAAAAACTTATGCTTCCCTCCTCCGTAAATTTGGCCGCGTTCGAGATCAAATTCGAAATCACCTGCGTGACTCGCTTCGGATCGGTATGGATGAGAATGTCCGGCAGAGCATCGAAGTCACAGATCAAAGAAACCTTTTCAGGCATTTTCAACGCGTGTACCTGATACTGCTCATGAAAGATCTCTTTCAGACTGGTATCGGCAAGCGAGTAATCCAAGATGCCCGATTCTATTTTGGAAAAATCAAGTATGTCAGTAATCAGACGAAGGAGCAAATCACTATTCTTATTGATTATTTTGACAAACTCTTCTTTTTCTTCTTTATCGTCAGTCTCGGCAAGTATATTGGAAAAGCCGATTATGGCGTTGAGCGGCGTCCGGATCTCATGGCTCATATTGGCGAGGAAAGCCGATTTCAGCTTATCCGCCTCACGCACCTTTTGTATCTCCAACTCCGACTGCCGGGTTTCATATTCCGCATGGTGCAATTTCTCTTCCAACAGTTTTTCTTCGGTGATGTTAGTAACATGGCAGATCATTTTGTTCTGTCGCCTGCTCCCTTTCGTCTTATAAGCCTGCGCATTGATACGAATCCAGATCGTTTCGTTTTCAATAGCGGTACGACATTCAAAGCTGCAATGATCCTGCTTCCCTTCTATCACCTGGAAAAGCAAGTTGACATTATCGGTCGAACGAATAATCTGTTGTACACCTTCGATCGTCATATACTTATTATTTCTCAAATAGTTGAAAAGCTTGTTATCCTCCGGTGTTTCGTTCAGAAGTGGATTGACAAACAATTCTTTCTTTTCAATATCATATTCGGCAATAAGGGAATGGCCGGACAAGAGAACAGCTTTCAGGATCGCCAAATTGTTTTGCGTCTGCTCCTCTTTGGCTTGTTTTTCCGTTTCGTCGGAAATAATCAGCAAATAGCCGATATGCCCAAATTCCCGGTCGTTCAACCCGATTCCTTTCACCATCAGATATTTGGTTTCATCGGAAATATTGGAATGATAATAGCGGGAATCCCGTATACAATTGAAATCGTATGCAAGCGGAAAACTGAATGCCTTCTTCTTCTTGATCTGATTAAGAATTTTCTCTGGAACAGCCGGATTCTTGAACAGGTTGACTCCTAACAACTGTTCACGGGAGCTACCGAAGATTTTGGTGTCGGCATCGTTTATATCGATCAAGTTACCTTCCGCATCATATAATTCCACCCCGATCGGCAGATTATTGAAAAACTGCTGAAACTTTGTGCTCAGCTTGGAGATACGTTTTCTCGACTCTTCCAGGTTATAATTGGTTTGCCAGCGTTCAATTATGATGGAGAAAATACCGGCAATGATATGCATATCCTCCACTTCCGGAGCAGTCCAGAAACGGCTCATCCGGACCGAATCGAAACCAATGAAACCTTGTACTTTATTATGGAAGGTAAGTGGAATGATCAGCATAGACTTCAGTTGCTGTTCGGTCAGCAGGATTTTATCGATGTCCGCTTCGGCGGGTAAACCGGCAATATCTCCCAACACGATATCGTGTCCGGCTTTGACGGTGTCAATAATCCACGGGATTATATCGTATGTCAACTTATTCCGATCATCTTTAGGAGCCTTTACCCACGTACTCATCACTTCACATGTGAAATTGGCCGTCAACCCGTCTTCTTCAAAGATGGCAACGTAGCCCCAATCAGCACTGAAATAGTCCAGTAACAAATTCATTGCTTTTTCGATAGGCTTGTTTTCTTCGTTGAAAAGGATTACCAGGACTTCAGAAATAATACGTTTGATTGTCGGCGTCTCCGAGGATATACAAACCTCGGCATTGTCAGGTTCATTATCTCTGGCTTCCAGTAATCGTATCAATTCTTCCCGGGTCAACTGATCGTATGGCGATGCTTTAAGAGTCATATCAGATTCTTTATCTGATCGCAAAAGTAGAAAATAGTTTTGATTTTTAATCCTTTTCGATAATAATAATAATTTAATCTATCCTCCTTTAGAACTATTATATTTTGAATATCGAGGTCATTCCGTGTAAAAAGTTATATTTGCATGTTCTAAACATTGGACGGTCCGGTGATTGTCCTCTCATTATTGAATTTGATTATGTTGAAGCAACAGTTACAACAAAAGTTACAGCAAAAACTCTCTCCGCAGCAGATTCAGTTGATCCGGCTTCTGGAACTTCCCGCCATAGAGCTGGAAGAACGCGTGAAGCATGAACTGGAAGACAATCCCGCTTTGGAAGAAGGAAAGGAAATTGCGGATGACTTTGACCGTACTGACGAAGGTGGCGAGGAGCCTTCATCTAACGAGATGGAGGGAGGAAACGAAACAGACACCGACCTTTCACTCGGTGACTATATGAGTGAGGACGACATACCCGATTACAAACTTCGTGAGTTGAGTGAGCGGGCAGAAAAAAAAGAGGATGTTCCTTTCTCGGTCAGCGAATCCCTGAACGAATATCTGCTCCAACAACTCGGACTACGGGATTTGCCGGAGAAGCAGGTGAAGATCGCCGAATATATCATCGGAAACATAGATGATGACGGCTATCTACGCCGTGACCTGTCCGCCATAGCCGATGACCTGGTGTTTCAGGCGGGACAGGATGTGACGGAAAAAGAAATAGAGACAGTTCTTACTATCATACAAGACTTTGATCCGGCAGGAGTCGGCGCCCGTAATCTTCAGGAGTGCCTTCTCCTCCAGTTGGCCCGTCGGGAAAAAACACCTGAGACGGAGTTGGCAACCCGGATGTTAACTAATTTTTTCGAAGAGTTTACCCGTAAACATTACGACAAGATCATAAGAGGACTGGATATCGACGAGGCCGCCCTGAAAAAGGCCATTCGTGAGATAACAACCCTCGATCCTAAACCTTGTGCCAGTTGGGGCGGTTCTATGGAAACAGCTTTGAGCCAGATCATTCCCGATTTTGTAGTGGAGGCGACAGGTGGTGAACTGATCCTGAGCATGAACAACCGGGGAATCCCCGATATGCGCATCAACCGTGAATATGCGGAGATGTTTCAGGATTATGCCGGTAACAAAGCGAACCAGACAGCCCAAATGAAGGAAGCTGTCCAATTTGTGAAACAGAAACTCGATTCCGCCCAATGGTTCATCGATGCCATCAAGCAGCGTCAGGAAACTTTGCAGCGCACGATGGAAACGATCATCCTCTTGCAACGCGACTTCTTCCTCACCGGTGATGAAGCGACTTTACGGCCTATGATCCTCAAAGATGTGGCGGAACGAGCCGGATATGACATCTCGACAATCTCGCGTGTGAGCAACAGCAAGTACGTGCAGACAAATTTCGGTATTTATCCGCTCAAATATTTCTTCTCCGAATCGATGCAAACCGACAGCGGTGAAGAAATTTCCACCCGCGAGGTGAAAAAGATCATGAAAGAGCATATCGACGGAGAAGACAAGCGCAAACCGCTTACCGATGAAGAGCTGGCCTCCATCCTGAAAGAGAAAG